>Ga0099824_1000597_pt1 | contig 44331 bp, 14 predicted proteins | sample SiratrowhiteBW_FD_76837 | JGI IMG/M metagenome (GOLD analysis project Ga0099824, IMG submission 76837) | Root nodule microbial communities of legume samples collected from California, USA - Siratro white BW | ecosystem: Host-associated > Plants > Roots > Nodule | place: USA: California... | reverse complement strand
CTTTTATCTATTTTTTTTATAAAAAATAAAAAAAAAAAAAAAAAAAAAAAAAAAAGAAGAAAAAAATTTTTTTTTCTTTCTAAAAAAATATTTTTTTTTTTTTTTTCTTGTGTTTAAAGTTTTCAATTAAATACGGCAAATTTTCACAACCCAGTTTCAAAGTTTCTGAAATAGGCAATGTTCTATATCTGCAAAGCAATAGTTATATGATAACAGAGGTAGATGACACTGCATCCACAACCCCACTTCCGTAAAACAAAGAAAAATAAACAAAAAATGTTCCAAATCAAAGAGAGGAGAAGGAAATTGACTTACTGATATCGTTAGGAAAAGTTGAATTCCCTGATGAATTAGCCATTGGCATGGTTGAAAATGAAATGGGACCAAACTGAAAGGTACCAAAGGAAGTCAAAGCAGCCAAGAACAGAGAGGTGAGGCATACTCCACAGAGAAATCCCACCACACAAATTTGGCAAGGAAACGAGCTTCCCATTTGCAAGGCTTTCTGCGAAACCACTCTCTCAATAGATTTCTGATTCACTGGCTCCATTTCACTTTCCTCACAACGATTCTTTCTTTATTCAAAAAGCTTCTTCCCCAGTACCACTTTTCCTCATGTACTACTACAACAACAACACCAACTCGTGACGCTGATCCACAGTTACCATCTTCAACCTGTGAGTCCTTCAACCACTTCAAGGAAAGAGAAATTTTAAAAACACACACAATTATTTCCACCTGTCTGTCTCCTTAAACAGTTTTGTGGGACCACCCTTTTCAACCTTGCAACTGCAAAATTAATGCAAATTTCCATCAAAATTTATCAAAACCACTCTCCTACAGAAACATATGAAAAGACACAAACACAAAAAATAAATCAGCATATCATCATAGATACTCCATCAGCCAGAATAGCGTCATAAAATTTAGAAAAAAAAGTTATAGCCCACATATTTTCTTCGTATTACAATAATACAAACAGCACAAAGAAAGTGACGGGCTAATAAATTAAGCTGAAAGGAGAGAAGGGTCTAACCTAACCCAACCGTATTATTAGAAGCTATGAGAGAAACATAGAATTACAAAAAAAAAAGAAAAAAAAGAGCTTGGGGAAAGTTTGGCAATGACGATTGCTAATTACTATGACTTGGTTGTGAAAAGACATGCGAATGCAAGGTGGAGAAAAAAGCATTGGGAGATAAACACATGTGATGAAAGCGACAAAAGTGGCAATCGGGGGAGAGATAAGAATATGTGGCATCAGCTTTAGCAGAAGCACTCAGAAACAGTGACACGGATTTTTTTATCTGAACTCCGCGCGTGTCTAAAAATCTATCTATAATATATTAATAGTTACAACTTAGAAGTGATAAAAACAAATTTAGAAAAGGTGAAAAGGATATGACATTTTTGGGAACGTGAAGAACAAAAGAGGTTGAGTTGAGAATCGTGAAGGGAAACAGTGAAGTGTTGGTGCCGATGAAGAATGGTGGTAGCTACCAATGGAGGAGAAGGGATCAAATTCTGGTGCAGTTGTCACATATGTTCTTCATTCTATGTGGTCCCCTCTTCATTGTTTTATTTATTTGTAATCTCTGGGTTAGTAGGTTCTTTCATTTGAAGTAGAAATTTTCAATTTTTTCATTACCCAAAAGAAAGGAATAAGTGCACCTGTCATGACTTGTAAACTGTGATGATGAAGATGAAAAAAACACGCCACCACGAACTTTCCAAACCCTTCTATATAATACTATGATGCTTGTTCTCTTTGTTAATACCATAGTAAACAAACAACATATGATTAGGTTGGAGATGATGACCTTGTTAGTGCTACCATTGCAAGCATTTACTTTTTTAATTCACCAACCAAAGTAGTTACTTTTTATTAAATTAATTTTAACTCATTAGGTATGGTTAAAATATGAGTTTAAAATTAATTTTAGACACACATTTTATGCTGTGTTGAGTAGCAAAAAACTTGTATTAATCTAAATTGGACTTTTTAATTATTTATTGAAATAGGTTCGTTAAGACAGATAAGCTCTACTTTAATTATTTCTGTTAATACTAACAGATTACTTCAAGAAAATACTTTATAATTATGCACGTTGAAAGAAATTAGCGTGGAATGGAAATTTGTTAACACTTTTTTAGTGAAGAAAAATATCTTATTTGGCAAAGTTTGTTAACGCTTTTTTAATCCGTTTTATGTAATTTTACCAAGTAAAAGATATTCTATGTTTTCAAGAAAATCAAATATTTTTAATGGAGATAATTCAAAACTTGTATTTAAGACTATTTACTAAGTGAGAATAAATTCATAGATATTTATGCATTCGGTGGTTTAAATGAATTATTTTAAAAGAATGTATAAATTTCATTCAGTAACATCATATAAAATATTATGGACATTTTCTAGGGGGTAGTGTCTCTTATATCAATAGTTTTCTTTACGATAGAAAAGAGGAAATGCGCTGGCAGTGCAATTGCTTCGTTTTTTTCCTCTTCATAATTAAGTTCAGCTCATTTTTTAAAGTCAATTCCAACACGTTCGGATTAAGCATTATTCCTCTGCTTTTTAAGTTGTAGTATTTTAACAGAAGTTAGTTTATCTGTTGTATTTTTAAATTTTAAGCTCAGTTGTGTAAGCTCGGTTGTATTTTAAATTCATTATTTTATAGCGCCAAACAAAGAACTTGTAGAAGTACAAGTATTTCTACATACGGCTTACTATACACAAGTTAACTACATATACAATTATTTAATAAAGACAAGTTAAAGAAATTTTTTATTATCTTCTAAACGTTAATTCAACTATATTTATATTTACTAGTGTATATATTATATTAATTACAGTTCACTAAATAAATAATACATGTAATGATGAATTATCAAAATAATTTTGAACCTAAAAAATTATATAATATATTATTCAATTTCTTTTAAATATTGATATACAATAACAATAACATGATTAAGGATATTCAAAAAATATGTTTTTGAAAGACTCATATTGAGTATATCCTACTAGAGAGTCGCATTTGATTCAATATACAAGATTTAGATTTATAATCCAAGTTGTAGATCTATTAATTATGGTACTATGTGTAAGAACTCATTAAATAAGTTTTAATACAACTCAATTTGTGCATTTATATATGTCATGATGTGCAAGAACTCCGACTCAGTTTTTCATTGCATAATATCTTAATTTATGTGACTTAGATTATGAGTGAAACATGTCAATACTTAATACACAATTCAAACAAATATCATCCTAAATTTGTGACCTCTTATTCATAACTACACTACTGAAAAAAAAAAATATTCACCCAACAAACAAAATATTTTCCCATTGACTACACCATTGAAAGTTATTCATAAAAGACTTTTCGCTCAACAAGAATTGACTTGCCCAATGACCAAAGCTCTTGAGTTTTCAATTAAATGAATTTCGACCAGCGAGACTTGACTCACCTAACGACCAAACCATTGGAATTTAAATAGTTGGCCCAACGGATTTGGCTCGTCCAGCTACCAAAAACTCACGTGTTTTTAATTTAACGAATTTCACCCAACGAGAGTCTTACTTGTTAAACGACTCTAAATAATCTAGAATTTTGGTAGCTTAACGCAAGTGTTCCAATTAATTAAAGTTAATAATCTCTTCACTTAATTTTTATGTCTAACATTAAATATTTTGCTTTTAAAAGAACCATAGTCTCATATGTCATATTCATACAAAATTGACATGCACATGATCATTCTATTTATTTGAAATTCAAACATTCAAAACATTTCAACAACACATAATCTTGCATAAAACTCAAATAATTTAACCATGTAACTTTCACATCCATGTTATCTATCCCAAGGATATATCAAATAATAGATAGTTTTGCTTACCGAAATTTCTTTATTCTAGGAAAAATTGTAGCTCAAGCAAGAGAATTGTTCAAAATCTAGAGACTTAGAACAAATTATGTAAACATAACTAAATTTCAATATATGGTTAACCAAGTTGAGATGATCACTTTTATCAATTAACCCCACCAAGATTGATGATAGAATCACAAGGAAAATCATAGAACAATAAATCTTTAGAGTAAATAGGAGACTTGCTTTGTTTGAAAATCTAATTGGATAGAAATGATTCCTGACTCCTTAGCTACTATAGGGTGTGATCATATTATGAAATATGAGGTATGGAGGGATGAACTTAGAGAGAAGGCACAAAGAAAAGGAAATAAGAGAAAGAGAGGAAAAGGGAGAAAAGAAAGAAGTAAAAGAAAGGGAGATAGAAGGGTGTGAGGGTTACAATTATCCCTAACAACAAAAATTTTGATCCTCGAAAATTAGCTTACCAAGAAAAAGATTAGGATATGGTTCTCTTATCTCCTCTTCCATCTCTTCGACAACACTTTGATTATATTGATATTTCTATCATGGAGTTTCTTTACTTAAGAATTTACAATTCTAACTAGCTTCACCTCAAAAGACAAATATTCCTTCACTTGCATTAATCTAGACTATAGAATATGAATGGGATCATGTACATATTTCCTTAGTTGTGATACATGAAAGATATTATAAATATTGGCTAAAGGAGGAGGCAAAACAAATTTTTATGCAACATGACCTATTCTCTTGAGAATCGGATAAGGTCTTACAAACTTTGGAGTAAGCTTTTTAGATTTGATTGATCTTCCTACACCAATAAATGGTGTAACTCTTAGAAAAGCATGTTCACTAGAAAAGATCCTAAAGGTCTTCTTTGATTTGTATAATACTTTTACCTACTCAAGATATTTTCAACCTTTTGCACAATTATGGAAATTGGATTCATAATTACTAATAACTAAAGTGATGGAATATACCCTAGGTTTTGTTTAACTAACTTTCCTCCTTGTGCATGCCAAATTAATGTCCCAATGTATTTTACCTTCATCAAACATGCAATCTAGGTTAACCCATGTTCTTCAAGCATCTGCAATATTTTTGTAGTAAGGTCCTTGTCCAAAAATGCCTATGAAGATGTTAATGTGATCAAACTTGATCATCCACAAATTCACTATATTCTAACGTGAATAGAGACATCTTGTGTCAACCTCTTCATAAGAAAATATCACACTTGTGTTATTCAAGCCAAGCTTACACTCGTATATCTAACATCAGATGACAAAGAAAAGAAATTTATAAAACCTCGATTACGTACAAATGAATAAAAAATGGAAATCTTTCCATGTTTATTGGAAGGACTACTCTTAATTTGTAAGGGACATAATGTGCGTACCAACATCTTTAGCTCATTTTGTTCTTCTTCTCGAATAATGATATTTTCAAATTCAAAAGAATGTGCAATCATGTTAATTACCTCACTATCATTCATGTGGTGTCTCAACATTTTATTATGTTTCAACACCAAAATATTGATTATAAAAATGGCTTGCAAATGCAACAAAGCTTGACACAATAAAAATTGTCACTTTTCCCATAAAAGAGCACCAGTTTTGCTTTATCAAGGGTGCATGCAACATCAGTTACTAGATACCTCTATTTAGAAGTAATAGCAGGATCTACCACTACCTCATTCTACCCACTACCATAAGATAAATGATTCATCCCCATCCTTATGAAAAAGATAAGCACAACCTAACCAAGCATAAAATTACTCCTATACAAAGATTCTACTCCAAGACTTTAGAAAAGATAAGGAAGACTCTAATAATGTAAAGAAAAGAGTTGAAAACGTATTTGGCTAAGTTCAAGAGGGGGGTGAATTGAACTTTGAAATTTTTTTGCAATTTAACTCTTTGAAAAAAAAATTCACAATTAGAAAATCTTTAGTGAATCTAAGTGATTAAGAATATAAGGTGCAACATAAAATAAATTGGCTTCAAGCACGAATGAATTGATTTCTTCTTCTAACAAAGAAGACAATTTATACAAGATTATCAAGTCAGATACAATACACCAAAACGACAGTTCTGCAATGGCTCAAGATAAAGGCAATCAATCACAAAGATTCACAATTACCAATAGCACACCAAAGATAGTATCACAAATCAGAATTCAGATATTGATATTGATTTACAAAAATTAAAGAAGAACTAGTAGCTTCACACAGTAAGATCAAATGAGAATATCTATCAAGATAAAATCTAATTTTAAGATACAATTACTGCCACAAAACAAGATTAACATATCTGATCACACTAATTACAAAATTGAATTAAACACAGATACAGGTACTGCAGAATATACAATTTGCAGCAGATTAACCAGATCAAAAATTTAATTATCAATTAATTGCAATGATCAGCACAAGAGTAGAATGCAATTCTTGTAGTAAGAATGTCAAGAACCATACTATAGTAATAAAACTTCAAGTATGCAGAAACATAGATATCAAATAGTACAGAACAACTTCTAGATAAGATTTATTTAGAATTAAAGCAGATATGAAATACTGCAGATTATCAAATTTTTCAGCAACTTAAGCAGAACCAAATTAATTTCCAATTAATTACAGTAGGCAGCGCAAGAACAAATCAAGATTGTGAGAGAAGGGATAAGAAGAAGAAAAGACACAATCAATTTTATACTGGTTCACCCTTCCTCAAGGGCTACGTCCAGTCTTCTTTGCACCACACGCAAAGAAAGTTCCAACTAATCAATTAATTGTTCACATACAATCAATCAACCAATTCCTACTCCCTGTAAGAATCAAGAAACCTGCTAAATTGATCAACTACTCATCGCAGCTCCCAATCAATTCAGTAGAAACACAAGGATAACTCCTATAGCCCAAAACCAATACAATTGTTTAAAAATTTCATAGAATTACAATGAACACAACACAAATCTTGAATCAAACAGGTTCAAGAAAGGTTGAGAAAAACTCCCTGATTGATGCAGAAAGAAAGGCCTGTACTTGAAAAAACCCAATAGCACACTACTTTGGTCAAGATTAATTCTTCAAGTAAAAGGCCCCCTTTCAAAATGATCAAGAAGAACTCTAGATTTTTCTCAAAATGATTTTCTCACAGTGGTATCACAATTGATGCTCAAAGATTGTATTTTTGTTTCGTATGTGTGTCTGTTTTTCACACTTGAAAACCCACTGTATTTATAAGAGAAGAACCCAAACCAGATTTTAAAAAACAGTTAATTCAGTTCTGTCCAGGCACGAATAAATTAATTATGCTAAACCTAAAATCAACTTATATTCGTCCAGTACCGTATTTTCCAAAATTGTTTTTAACAAAAGTTTTTATCTTATACATCATGGTTTGTTTTAATCATTTTAGACCATGTGTTAGTGAATTTTTTCTCAGATGTGCATAGGTTTTCTTTCACAACCAATCACACTCACTCACAGTAAGACAAAGCCTAAGACACTCTTCCATCTTCTTGCTTGCTTTGGCTTGCTTGGCTTCATCAAATCCTTTAGTATTGTGAGAGTACTAACAAAGTCTTTTTAAGCCCCTCTTCGTCCTCTATTCTTCTAGCTATGGCCTTTGTGAATGACCCTATATATGATCTTCCAAGTGATCCTCATCATTACTACTACTTAGCTAGAGCCATTTTATAAGGTGTCATTAACAACAACTTCGCTCAAGCACCATCTCAAAGAAAAGTCCTCTGGAAACACATATCTAAATCTTTAAACTATTGGTATACTACTTATATAACTCTTACTATTGACCTCTATTTGAAACTAGATCATGAAACAATTAATTCTAACTTATAACTCCCTCTACACTCATTGTGCAAATATTCACTCCATATTCTTTTAATTTAAAGGTACTCTCTATTCATCAAAAACTAAAAAGAATGTAATTAACATGAAGTCAAATTCATTTGAAAGATTATTGTTAGTGTCTAGATCCTTCAAAGGTAGACATCTCAAATTCACTTAGTATTTATGTTCATCAATAACAACAAAATACCTATAATACATAAAAATGCTACACCAAAACTAATATTGGTGTAAAACTATAAACTTAAAAGACAATTTCAAAATCTACAAACAAACACTTAATATAAAAAAAATGTTTTACATTAGAAACAAGCATATGTTCAACTTTAAACTCATAGAATTAAGATAAAAAATCATTTTGATTTAGTTATGAGTGTGAACTCTCACCATTTTTTTCAATATTCTTTCTTTCTTAATACTTTTATTTTCATTCACGACAATCATTTATCTTAAATACAAAGAAGATTTTTAACAGTCATTGTTTAAAATCCAATCTAAAATTTTTTAACTATGTGTTGAAACTAGATTTAAACAAATATCTACATGCAAAATAAACACCTTAAACCCACTATCTACATGTCATCCTAAGGATGAACAACTTTGATATCATAAAATGTAACATCCCAAAACACTACATATTATCCATTATTCTATAAGGTCAACAAAGAACTTGTGCAAGGTATAAGTATTTCTAAATGTGACTTAATATACACAAACTAAGTATATATACAATTATTTAACAAGGACAAGTCAAAGAAAATTCTTATTGCCTTCTATATGCTCTTGCACCTGCATCCATATCTGCTTGTATACATAGTATAACCATCTTAGTTCACGAACAAACAAGACATGTTAGGGGTAAACTATTGAAATACATTTCCAACATAAGAAAAATATATAAAAGAAGACATTTTTATCATAGATTAAATCATTCAATCTCCTTCAAATATCAACTTACAACAACAATATAAACTACACATGGATATATATGATTAAGGATATTTTACAATATGTCTTCCAGAAGACTCGTATTATATATGTCCTACTAGAGACTAACATCTGATATAATAAGACTTAGATTTACAAGTGAACCTAAGAGAGTGAATTAGGGTAAGTTCATTGTAGCTCAAGCTATGTATCTGAATATGTCACAATGTGCAAGAATCCTAGAGTAAGTTCAACACAACCCAAGTCGTGCATCCACATGTCTTAAATGTGCAAGAACTCCCTTCTCAACTTCTCACCACTAGATATCTTAGTGTATGTGACTTAGATCATAAGTGAAGTAGAGATATCTCTATTGGAATATAAGTGTCAATATTTAATACACAAATCAAATAAAAGTTCACATACTATCCAGATTTGTAACCTCTTATTTGTAAATACACATCATTCATCCATCATTTATCACATTTACTAACATTCATCCAATATATCAATCATCAATATAACACTCTAATGAAACATAAACAATTTTTTGGCATTTAGAAATATTTTGAAAACATATTTGTTAAACTTTAGAAAACAATGTCTCACCAACGAATTGTTCTCATGTTACAGTTCATCCAACTACCATTGAGCTTGCTCAATCAAAGGCAACAACACATATAACAACTTGTAGTCACCCAACGAACAAAATATATACCCAGCGACTACACAATTGATTTTTTTTTTCATAAAAGACATATCTCCTAATAAGAATTGACTTGCCCAACAACCAAAGTTCTCGGGCTTTCAATTAAATAAATTTTTCCCAATGAGACTTGGTTCTCACGACCAAACCACTACAAGCTTTTTATTTAAACAGTTTGTCATGTGAAATTGGCCCGCTTAGCAATCAAAGCTCACAGGTTTTTAATTTAACCAATTTCAACTAGCGAGAGTCTTGCTTGCCTAGCGACTCTACACAATTCAAAAATTTCTTAACTTAGTGCAAGTGTTCCAATTGATTCAAGTTAAGCTTTTTCACTTCATTTTTATGCCCGACATTGAATATTTTGCTTGAAAACAATCATAACTTGAACCAAGTTGTCTCAGATGCCATATTCATACAAAATTGACATATACACATGACTATTCTATTTTTTTCGAATTCAAACTATCAAGAAGTGGACTTTAAGCCCAACTCAACCTTACAAAACCGGCTTGTAAGGTGAGGTTTGCACTTACTTTATAAACTATTGAAAGGCCTCATCTCTAGTCGATGTGGGATCTCCAACACACCCCCTCACCCTGAGACTCCTCAACTCGAGCGTGAAACTTATATGTAAGGGTAGTCCGATAACAGCCCGATAGCAGGTGGCACGATAGGCCTAACAACCTTGCTAGGATAGCCTCTGATAGCATATCAGAAGTGAATTTTAAGCCTAACTCAACCTTACAAAACCGACTTGTAAGGTGAGGTTTACACCTACTTATAAACTATTGAAAGTTCTGCTCTCTAGTCGATGTGGGATCTCCAACACAAACATTTCAACAACACACCACTGTGTATAAGACTCAAATAATGTGACCATGTCACATTCACATTTATCTATCCTAAGGTTCTATAAAATACATAAATAGTTTTATCTAATTGAAATTTCTTATTCTAAGTAAAAATTTCAGCTCAAGAAAGAAAACTACTCAAAACCTAAAGACGTAGATCAAAGTATCAAAATATAATTAAGGTTAACTAAGTTAAGAATATCATTTTTCTCCCATGATTCTAATGAAAAAGTTATAAAAAAAAATAGGAGATGTTTAGAATAAATCAAATTTTAAAATAAATAAGATATGAAGGAAATAATTTTTAAAAAACAGGAGAAAAAGAAATGAAAGAGAATAATGAGAAGAAAGGAAAGAAAAAAAGGAAAGAGAGATCGGGACACGTCTAATAACAACAATTCGCTTAATTATTTAGTATATTAAAAAGTATAATTTATTCTTTTTAGAGGACCACATTACCTATTGTTTAAAATTACTTTTAAGTTTACTTTAGAGGACCACGTTCACTTAATTACTTGAGGACCACATGTATAATAATTCAAATATATTAGAAATCAGTTTAATAAATTAAATTAAATATTTTTATTTAAAGTATTCTTCTGGTGAAATGAAAATACAGTAAATAAAAGTTACATATTAAAAGTAAAAAATGTAGGAAAATATCATTAAATAAAATAAAATAAAATAAAAATGGTTTATATTTAAGAAAAAGGTGTTATTTTTACTTATAAATCAGTGGAAGTGGTAGTGTATTATTTTGTCCGTTTATATATATATATATATATATATTATTTTTGCATGAGTATCGATTACAGTGTCATTCTAAGTCTTCAAATTTAAGTATTTTGTTACTAGTTATTCAATGTATTTAAAAACAGAAGGTTTTCATCAAAAGTTTATTAATACGAAAGGCATGACACGTGACAACTTTATTAATAACAATACCCATTTTATAAACAAACAATTTGTGTTTGACAGATTTAATCCTGGTACTTTAAATTTGTATGATAAAATATATTTTTAAATATAATTAAAAATTATAATAAATAACAACTAATACACAAATATAATTCGCAATTTAAGATAAATAGTGAAATGAACAATAAGAAAGGCATGGCATGTGACATGTGGATGCTTATCGCATTCGTAGTGAGTGAGCTACTCTTCTCCAATAACTGGCAGTGTATTAACAGCTGGTCCAATCATAAAATGAGTTTGCGAAATGAGAGTGATGAATGCTTTCCTTTCACTTTTGTTTTTGGTGTTCGAGACTGATAGAACAAAATACTATGAATTGATATTAAAATAAATTATTATTTTATTATTATATAATATTTTATTAAACAAAGCTGATATCAAATGTAATTCACAAAGCGTAGTGTCAATATAATTTTCTTTTTATTATTTATTATTTAGTAATGCCAATTAATGGAAGTAAGGAGTTCTTCTAATTTATTGCTGAATCCCTTCATCGGCAGATAAACACTATAATCAAACTTAATTATATGCCACCTTTTGTTGACTTCTCCACACATTAATGATACGTAGGCTTATTGAAGTTAAATCTAGCTAAAGTAGACACTAGTTAAATATTCTTTCACTTTTAATTTTAAGCAGACACTAAGAACGCATTATTTATTTATTTTTCTCTTCTGAGTTCTGACTAGTCAGTATATTTATTTTTCTATTCACTCTAATTGTTTACTAAATTTGTGAGAGACACGGGCCAAATAATTAAATTTAATTGGCAGTATAAAAAAATGAAACAAAGCATGTGGGTGAGAAGGATCATGTAACAACTATCCTGGCCCAACAAAATTTCTTATTAATATTTATTTAAACAAAAATTGGCATATTCAGAATCCAAAATAAATTAGTAATAAACCTTTATTAAAAAAATACGTTCAAACCCTCTTATTCATAATAGTTATTTCAATTTTATATACACTGGTGATGATGTATATTTTAATGTTAAACTACTTTTGAATTTGAAACGATTATTGTGCTTTAGATTTAATCTATAAATTATATTTTCGTGTTATCATAAAACATATAGTTTCGCCTATACCATTTTTTTTATCCAAATAAACTTAATTTTAGCAATAATCCCTAAACCATAACCCGATTAATTTTAGTCATCTAAGCCCAATAATATTCAATCAGCGAAGAAGTAAAAAAACTGACTGCCTTTTTTTTTTCAGTCATAAAGTTTTGACTTTTTAGGGCATTGCTAAGTTTATTGTATATGAAGTATCATTCACGTTGATATTCTGGAGAAAATTTTATTATTAAAATGCTTTTCCGTTAATTAAATAAACAATTATAAATTTAAAATTGTGACTTTTTTTTATGATTATTAAATGACCTTAGCTCAAAAGAAAGAAGACTAGAACATAAGTAGGTTGCTCTTGCTCATATCATGGGATAGGTTATGTTGAACAGAACATGAGAGTTTGCTTTGTTTCCCTAAATACTAAATATTTGTGTAGTGCTCATATCACATGGCACTTACAAAATTGTTTTTTCCCATTACTTTGCGGAAAAAAATCATTTATATGACTGACATTTTTTCAGTTCTTGCTGTCATCAACTCTTCTCACTTATACTTATTTGCCTAGATATTAGATTCTTAGATAAATAGACACTTATCTACTGATATTTACCTAATTAAATATATTTTGCTAACTTGGATCAGATTTACCTAATTAAATATATTTTGCTAACTTGGATCAGAGATAACATTGATTATATCCAGTTTATATAGAATTATTTGTCTCTTTCAACTTGTGTGGGTAGTCTTGTCCAGTTAAAATTTACTGTAATTAGCTATAGAAATAGACTATGGTGTTGAATTGGTTAAATTACTTTATTATTTGTTACTAAAATTAAGGTATCGTTTTAACATTAGTAGTAACATTAGTAGGAGCTCTAGGGGTTATGGTGGAACTTGCTCCTCGAATTTCTACATACACTTAAGATGTGTTCATTATTTTTTATATGCATATTTTTTTCTTGAGTTCTCTCCCATTTCTCATTTGTTTTTGAAAATGTGACTTTTTAAATTTATAGATATAAGACTGATGTTGAGATTAGACAAAACTTCAACGGTCTAGGAAATTGTTATCTAAGTAGAAGTGGTAAAAGTGGAATGGACACTTGATTATTTTATTATTAACTGAAAATGAGTATTTATAGTAAAAGCTGATAGTCAACTCTCATTTTCACTTGACATCTTTCTAAACCTCTATCTATTCCTTTCTTCTGACTTCTCTCTAAGCCTTTGTGACCGTCTTTAATCAGTTTCTCGAGCGGAGTCCATCGTTGGACTCGTTGCGGAGAACAGAGCAAGTCTATCCGATCAGAATCTCCATTAGAGTAAGTTCGTTCTCTACTCTCGTCCCTTAGAGTCAATTTTAGGCTTTTGTCCCTCCTCTGTTTTCGGAGCTTCCATGTGGCCTCTGAGCCATCAGACGGTGCCTCTGTGAGATCGATTCCCTAGTGTATTGGTCTGATCATTGATCAGAAGTCCTTTGGTGCAGATTCGAGTTCTTAAGGATCTTAGGTTGTTGGAGCTGTGAGAGTGAACTTCCACTACAATTCAGGTAAGGGAAACTAACCTATATTTCATCTGATTTGGGTGTGATTATATGTTAGGGTTTAATAGGTTAGTACCTGTGAAATGTATTTGTTAAGGTTCTCTGCTGGTATGAAATTGAAGTTTTAAATTTTGATGTTAATTTTATTCTTTCATGTATAATGTGACTTGTGAAATTTGATGTTATGTTGTTCGACTGAGTATATAGTTTGTTCTAAGGTAGATTAATCATCGAATATGCTAGTTGAGTTTGCTTAAATTTGGCATATAAGGCATGCATGTTAGCTCTCAAGCAGTAGAAGTTGTTGTTTTCTGCATAATTCGCTTAGGCGATAGCATCTCGCCCAAGCGAGAATGGTTTCAAGGAGCAAGTGTGCTCTCTAGACTGTTATCGCCTAGGCAAGAGTTATCTTGTCCAAGCGAGAAGACCCTTGGAGCTGAGGTGCTCTCTAGACCCATCTTGTCCAGGCGAGAAATCCTTCGCCCAGGCGAGGAGATAGTCTCGCTCGGACGAGAGTAAATTTTGTCCAAGCAAAAATGGCCTTGGAGCAGGAGTGCTCTCTAGACTACTTTCGCTCAAGCGAGGAAGTTATCCTCGGGCAAGGGGGATTTTCGCTCAGGAGAAATTATTTTCGCCCAGGCGAAAAAAAATAAAAAATACTTCTTTTGGACTTGCGGTCTTGATTGTTTTATTCTCTTGCAATGCTAGTTATGGATTCAATATGATAGATGCATTGAAAATTTAAAGTGTATGAATATTAACTGTGTAATAAATTATGTATTTTGAGATTTGGAAGAAAAGAGATTTATATTATGTTATGAAATTGATAAAGTGTTTATGAGTTGGTCAAGATCTAGTCATAGTATTTTCAGCAAAAAAAAACACTCGTGCCTAGGTCAGTTAAGAAGTGCATTGTCTAAGGACCAGATCAATAACGATTGATATCCTGACTCTACTAGTAATAGGAATCAAATAGAGGACCATTACTAGGTGGTGAGAGTCGAAGGAGGTTTAAACTGGGTGACTACAACTTGAAACATAGCTGGTCAGAAAAGTCTTAGGGGGACTAACCCTGTCATACATCATTGATGATTCATTTGTTTGGAGGTTGTGTGAGTTCACAAATTGAAGATGTATGACAGGTGCATATCTCGGGGTTTATTCAATGCATGAATTTTCCGGAAGTAGAGTCAAGTATGTAGTGTGTTAGGGTCCTATAATTGAAATGATTGCAATTAATTGACTGAGATGAATGATCATGAGGTGTTTTAATGTGTTAATCTTGTACTTACTTTAAATGACTTTGATTTACTTAAAATTGAAAATTGTTTAGCTTACATTTTATCTGGTTGTGCTTGAGTTTTGATATCTGTCTGCGATGATCATGTTTTGACACGGAAGCAAATGGTGCTGCAAATTGATCTTTGGAAGACCACTTAGGTTGAGAGATGCTAATAGGAATAGTGTTTTATGTTTGAAAAACGTGTATATGATTTTGTAAACATGTTTTTAAAATTGCATTTTAACATAATTATGTATTTTGATGCCTATTAACTTGGATTACGGTAAAATGTGTATGATTGTGTTATCTTAGTAGCTTAAATAGAAGTTATATTTTGTAGGGTGTTACAGAAACATAAAATTATAAAGATTAATCTCATAATATTTCCATAATAAGTTTTAAAATAAATAAAAAGTGAAATTTATAAATAGAAGTTAAAATTCATATCTTATTTCATTATTGTTAGTATTCTCACAATACTAAAGGATTTGATGAAGCCATGCAAGACATGCCTAGCAAGCCAAAGCAAGCAAATGAAAGTGTGTTCTGGGCTTTGTTTTAGTGTGAGTGAGTGTGATTGGTTGTGAAAGAGAACCTGTGCACATCTAAGGAGAAATTCATTAGCACGTGGTCTAAATGATTTAAATCAAATCATAAAAGGTTTAACTTTGGTTAAAAACAGTTTTGGAAAATAAAGTACTAAACTATTATAAACTGATTTCAGGTTAAGCCGAATCAGTTTATTCGTGTCTGAGCATAACTGAATTAATTGTTTTCTAAAAACTGGTTTTGAGTTCTTCTTCTATAATACAGTGGGTTTTCAAGTGTGAAAAACAAGAAAAAGAAGAGAAAAGAAAAAGAACATATAGATACATTTTTGTGAAACACAATCTTCTGAAATTCATTTGTGAGAACTACTGTGAGAGATTTGTTGTTTCATAATAATCATTTTCGAAAGAGGGCTTTTACTTGAAGAATCAATTTTGACTAAGGTGTGCTACTGGGTTTCTTCAAGACTGTGTACAGGCCTTTCTTTGTGCGCCAATCAGGGAGTTTTCTCAACCTTTCTTGATCCTGTTTGAATCAAGATTTGTGTTGTATTCATTGTAATTCTATGATAATCATTGAACAATTGTACTGGTTTGGGCTATAGGAGTTAGCCTGGTGTTTCTGCTGAAATTGATTGGGAGGTGCGGGGAGCAGTTGATCAATTTAGCAGGGTTCTTGATTTCTACAGGGAGTAGGAATTGAGTTAGCCTGGTGTTTCTGCTGAAATTGATTGGGAGTTGCGGGGATCAGTTGATCAATTTAGCAGGGTTCTTGATTTCTACGGGGAGTAGGAATTGGTTGATTAATTGTATGTGAACAATTAATTAAGTTAGTAGAACTTTCTTTGCAAGTGGTGCAGAGAAGACTGGACGTAGCCCTTTGTGGTGAACCAGTATAAAATTGATTGTATCTCTTCTTCTTAAACCCTTCTCTCATAATCTTGATTTGTTCTTGCACTGCATATTGAATTAAATTGAAAGATTGAATTAATTTATGGTAATCTTGATAAAACTGGTTTAAGTTCTCTGCTGAATATTGATTTGTGTATTGTAACTTGAATTCGGTATTGGTTTCTGATAAATCTGTTGTAGCTGTCAAAGAAATTTTGCTTATCAAATTGGTTCTTTTCTAAATCTGTAATACATACAAGATTCTGAATCTGTGATCTGACAAAGAATTGGAACTTTGGCTAAATTGGTGTAATACTGCAGAATTTGTATTCTTGTTCTATGTTCTTGGTATAACTGAATAATTGAATCTGCATTCTGAATAATTTTCAAGTCTGTATTAATTACTGTGTTAGGAAACTTTATCAAATTTATTAATATTGACTGAAATCAGTGTAGTGCTGTGTTAGGAGTTTTAAATTTGTATTTTGTAATTTTGTTCCTCTTTGCTCTCATTCAAATTTGGATTTATGTGTGATTTTGCTCTAAGTATAATATTGCTATTGGAACTGTGTGAATTTGATTTGCTTAAGGTACTTTTGCGAATTTGGTGTGTAATTGCAAATCTGTTGTGTGGCCTATTTGAAAACTTCTGTCTGCCTGTACAACCAATTGATTCATCCGTGCCTTGAATCAATTTATTTCTTTGTTGCACCTTATATCTTTAGCACCAAGATTCAATAAAGTTTTTCAAATTGCGAAAACTATTTTCAAAGGTCTATATTGGGAAAAATCTTTCAAAGTTCAATTCACCCCCCTCTTGAACTCAGCCTAAAACGTTTTCAATTATAAATTATGTACTTTTTAAAATCTATCTTTTATATTATTCCTTCAAAACACGTTTTTATCATGAATCTCTTGTTAGATTGAGGATTGAGGTCGTGAGGAGTTGAAGAAGCTTAGAATCTTTTGAATCATTGATATTTGATTTTTGGTAAGTTTATTCAACTTCAATTGTATTTTGATACTTTTTTTTTCTTTTTTTCTCGAATGAGTGTGTTGAAAGGAGATATTGTTAGTGCATGATTAAGTTTATGAATGCTTATTTAGTTTATTTCTATTATTTAAAATGATTCCTAAAGTATTATTGCATAGAACACACTTCAATTTAGCTAAAAGGAGCTAATAATCTTTGTATCGAAGATGTTTGTTCTAAATGTATGATTATATGAAACTAGATATTATGTTAAGATGTGATGGAAATTGTGGATTTGTATGATTTTTTGATTGTACATGTAGTATTAATCTTGTGAATGAAAATGGAAAATAAAGAAACCTTATGTTCTTGTATGGGCCTTAAAGGGGTCTTCGTCACAATATGTCATCCTTCAATCTTTGGTCTTCTACTTTGCATGTTAAGTTTGTTTGACTTTGTCATGGAGTGAGGGGAATACTTGCAAAAGGTTTTCCGATGCTTAAGTTAGTACTCGATAGTTAAAACATTTAAAAGTAGGTTTGAAAGCATAACTTTCTTTTGGAGCTTTGCTTTATTTATAGGGGTTGGAGACGTTGTTTATGTAGGACTGATTGTCCTTTTGCAACTTTTTAGATTATTGTTATTGTCAGTATAAATGGACGACTTGACAGTGATAAAATAATATTTAACTTACTTGTCGTATTAGGTGACCAACCTATGTTCGATCTATTATGGCAGTAGGTACATGTCATTTTTTATGCCTTTTTTCAGTTAAGGACTCCTCAACCTGCCCACAGGACACTAACCCTCCAATTTCAACAAACCTTTACCATGATAGTATTTTTTGTGAAAGAAATATTAACATTTTTGTTGCCTAATAATCGATTTGAGTTGAGTTTTATTCATGACTTAAAAACCTTAGCAATCTTAAAAGTTGGTTTATATATAACAATTTGTTAACTCTAACTTTTTTTAGGTCTAAGGGTCACTAAATTTTGTATAAGGCTCACTAGTATATGCACTAGTATGGATGAATTGTAAGTGCTATACAATTTTGATTTTTTACATCTAAAAGTTATTGATATTGGAGGTTGAATACTTAATGATGATAATGGTATTTATATTTATAGGCTCTTTTGTTTTTTTACATCTAAAAGTTATTGATATTGGAGGTTGAATACTTGAATGATGATAATGGTATTTATATTTATAGGCTCTTAGATTATTACGAAGTGGAATGACCAATTTTAATGTTTGAAATTTGAGCAAAATAAAAATACTATATGTATATTTATTTTATTTATATACAAATATTTTATATATATATATATATATATATATATATATATATATATATGGTTGCATAAAACTACCTAGGAATCTTAGAATCTATATGTTATCTACGAAGATTTTACATGTACATTTTCTTTCAACCGTAGATAAATTTGAATTACAAACAACTTTTAAATATTATCTACATATTTTGACTATACATACTAACAATTTTTCTTGTAGTGAATAGTCTCGACTAGTATAATAATACTCTTTTTATTTGATAATATTAATACGTAAAAAATACTTTTTTTCACCATTAAATATAGTACATATGATAATAATTTTTGTAATTATATGACTCATAAAAAAATAATATATAAGTTAAAGTATATTTTTAATTGACAATATACTAAAATATGTTTAATTTATCAAGCTTCCCTTTACTCACTCTATGATCTATGATCTAATTTTGCTTTATGTTAACACATAAATATTCCTTCTCTTTATAATTGATAGCAGACAAAGTAATAACAAAACTTTTAACAAAAAATTGTTGTTAGTAATATACAAAAGTCTAGAAACAACGTTTAATTGAGGAAGAACTTATTATTAAATAAATAGTGTAATATATTTATAATAGACAATATTTCTTAAATAATTTCATAATATATAACTTTTAATGAAAATTTTTATAATTATTTATAGAAAATATAAAAATAGAGAAAACAAGTGATGTTTTAATCTATTAATAGAAAAAATCTGCATTTTGAAACTTTCATAGCATTTAGCGTAAAAGATATTTAATTAAAAATTTTAAAACAATAAGTACCGAAAATAATTTTTTGCAAGCTTTTATAATTACTTACGGCCTTATATATACATATGTTATTTATAAATTAAGTTGTACAAATTACTTATACATTTTGAATTCTATAAATAATTACTACCTACAAGTGTTTTATTTATAAATTTTCTTCGTAGGTAATAAATAAATAAATAAATGTTATTATCTATATTTGTATTTCTTGTATTACTTATGAACTTTTTTTAGGTAATACTGATTTTTTTTTTTATAATTGCTTGATTTAGTTGGATGTTATAATGATCGAAATGCAATTTCTATATCTGTAGTCATATCAAATAAAATTGAGTTCATTTTGACCTCATTCAACGTTGTTTTCTACAAACAACCCTTGTCTCGAGGTGTTATTTAAGAATTATGTTAATCTCCATCTATAATAGTAACAATAATAATGAAAATAACACTCACTTCACGTATATACCTCATAGGAAAATAAGCACAAAAGAGATAACAAAAGAATACGCAGAATAATATAATTAAAAGAATAACTAATCAATTCAAAAAGTTTAAATATATAAATAAACAAAAAAAAAAATTTAGATAGACCTAGCTTCCTTTAACTCAAAGTATGCATCTATAAACCTTATCTTCCATTAACTCAAAGTATGCATCTATATATAGTCTTCTTTTGATTCAAAGTATACATCTGTAAGTATATGATATTTGTCTTCTTCAATTACTTCTCAGTATTTATTGTACAATTTTTTCAACATCGGTTTCACCTCTTAAAACTCAATTGTATGTCAAGACTTTGTACTCTTCCATATGCCCTTTTACTAAAACTTGTAATTAAACTCAAATTTAAAAATTCTATTAGAATAACACCGAATGAAGGTTTTGCATATTCTAATGCTAACAATAAAAAGTAAAATAAATTCAACTTAGATACACTTGAATGTAATTGTAATACAAACACATCAAATTGTTGAGACAATGCATTGTTCTCTTAGAGGGATACAATACCGTTGAACAAGGAGAAGAACATGGAAAAGTTTTCGAACTATTAGTACAACAATTGACAATAAATGGTTTGTTTGGTAGTACACACTAAAATAAAAAGATGGATAAGTACTATTTCTGTTTTTTTTTTTTCCCTTATAGTCTATTTTCACTTTCCTTTACATCTCTTTTTCTATATATATTATTTCTTTGGGACCAAACCTTTTTTAACTTTTACCTTGTATTTTTACTCAATTTTATTATTATTTTTTATTTAAATAGGTCATAAATGATGGACTGCACAGTAATGAAAGACAACATTTGAAAAAAAGAGTACCGACATTAGGATTTAGAAGTACATAGAGACAGATATCTGTCTTGGACATGTTGAGTATAATACAATTCATAAAACTAACTATTAAATTTGGTTTATAAATTCCTGGTTTATAACTCATTACATTGAATGAATGTTTTATTTTATTTATTCTGGATATGTTTATTCAGATAGAGTTTTCTCCCGATCTTTAAATTCGGATTATAAACAAAAGAAAAAACTGTTAAATTCTTCTTATGAACAAAAACTGAAACGATGCAGTCTGATTATACTCACTCTGCTTTAATTTCAAGCCTTTTAAATATCAAATAAAACGAGATTATCTTTTTTCTTTAAAAAATTAAAACAAAAATCAAATAAAAATTATTATCATTTTGCTTTTTTGAACTCCTATAAGATATCACTACATAAATTAAACTTCAAAGTTAAATTAAAATCAAACTTTCCTCTTAATGTAACTTCAAATAAACTCAAACCAAATCTCACTTCTTCTTTACTCTTTCTACATATTTAACATACTCAACCATAAATTGTATTTCCCACTAGATAAACTGAGCAAACAAATAATATAATAACTTCACTCCTTTTCTCTTATCGCAAGAGAAAATGATCAAACAAATAATATTTTTGAAAGTAATTTCTAATTTATAATTGCAAAATTAAAAAAATTGTAAACACTTTTCACCTGGACTATCAAATTCAAGTATAAAAGAGAGAAGAACTTTTGCTTACATAAGGTGGAGGGAATACAGCTGCACATTACTTGATGCTCAAGTCTTGCCTAATCTAATGGTCATTTATATAGAGTGTTGAGCTACATTATTTATTATATATATATATATATATTATATAGAACTAGTGCACCTCGAATACATATGTTATTTTCATCTCAATCCTCATCAAAATCCATAACAACGTGCATATCAATAAACGACTTCATTTATTTGTCCATTATTTTTATTGGACAAATAAAAATAAACGCGTTTAGAAAAACAATAAAACTAACTTTATTTATTTACATGGTGCTACTGGAGGAGAGTGAAGAAGGAATGACATGCATATCAAATAAGTGGTAAAAGTAAGTTAGGTTAGAAAAACAAGGAAAAAAAGATGGGAGTGAAGCTAGGGCCGGATAGGTCTAGTTAATCTATTATTTTTGTAAATTCTTAGTAAAAATATGGATAATATTGTAATTCAAATTTTTAGAAAGAGTGCTTCTTTCAGCACCTCAATATATTCTTTCATCACCTCCCTAGTATAGGAAAAAGGACATTTTACCCTAGATTAAAATATAATTTAACTTCATTTCTTACTTTCGTCTTAATTGTTATTTGAAGATTTTGAGTGGATGGAGTATAATCTTGTGAATTTTGTATTCTGTTATGCAACCTTTTTTTTACATACAGAATTTGATATTATGTTCTAGATTTGATATTATTATCTTCTGGATTTTACGATATAGTATGTTAACAAAAAAAAAAAAAAAAAGTTTGTATCTAAGAACACCTCTTCTATAAAAAAAATTCTTTAAAATAAATACTGTGTCTATCCAAATTCATCTTAAATGAGAGAAAAGAAGTGTGTACGAAAGTTGTTTATTTCAAGTAAAAGAAAATAAAGAAGCAAGGAAATAATCTTAGTGCGAAAAATGAGAGAAATTTTATTCCTTAATATGAGAAAAAGGTTTACCTCTATCATATATAATAATTTATTTAATATATTGTAATTAAATAAAATATAGAAAACTTTTATTTTCTTATTTTAAAATAAGAAATAATTTAAAATATACATAATAATTAGATTATATAATAAAATAATATAAAATGATTAATAAAGTAAAATAAATTTAATCTTTTGTTATCTATGTTTTATGTTAAATAATAAATAAATTCAATAAAATTATAAAATAATAATAATTAAAATAAGATAATTATAAAAAAATTATTAATAATATTAATATTAAAAATAAAAAAGAATTATTAATAATATTGATATTAAAAATTAAAAATAATAATTGACACTTTTATAATTTTTCAATTAAAATAATAATAATTTATTAATTACATCTAATAAATTAATTATATTTAATTTTAAATTAATTTTAATTATAATTTCATCTACTAGAAAAATTATTTTATCAATTACACCTATCACATCTCTCGCATACTTTTATAAACTTTTCTTTCTTTTATCACAATTTTTTCCTTAATCCAAACAACTAATTTTTTTTTATATATTTTTATCTCAAATCAACTCAAATTGAAAGATAGATTTGAGGGAGTGAAAAAGAATAGATTTTAGGTAAAAATGTGTGTTTGAATTAAGAGAAAGATAGTGAGAAATGAAGAGAAAGTTTATGAAAGTTTGTAAGTAATGTGATAGGTATAATTGATAAAATAAATTTTTTTAATAAATAAAATAAAATAAAATATAATTTATCAAATAAAATTAAAATTAAAAATAAATTATTATTATTAATATTATTATTTGTATTTTATAAAATTATTTTAATTTTATTATTTCATATTTTTATCATTTTTATCATTTTTATTATTGTACTTATTATTTATGATTTTTTTATTATTTTTATTTTTTAAAATTAATATTATTAGTTTTTATTTTTATAATTATTGTATTTTTATTATTATTTTATAAATTTATTGTTAATATTTTTTAACTTTATTAATATTCTATAATTTTATTATATTTATTTATTTAACATAAAACATATAACAAAATATTAATTTTATTTTTGTTTCGTTATTTATTTTAAAATTATTATTTTATTATAAATTTTTAATTATTTATTATATTAAATAAAATAATAAATATTTTTATTATATTTTATTTAATTATAATTATATTAACTTTTTTATTTAATTAAAAAATAATGTCTTTTTGAAAAACTTTACATTTAAGCGAAGAAAGTTTAAAGAGGTAAATTTGTCTTGTTTTATAAATTCCAATCTCGTTTTTCATGTGGCATCGACTTTTTCGCGCTTTACTCTTTCCATCACCCTGAACCAAATAAGAAATAAGTGATGAAAAAAGAAAATTAATATGTTTTTTATGTAATAATAAAATTATCATTTTAAAAAAATACGAAGATGTTTGAAGAATCTATATGGGCTAAATTCTCTTTTAAAAAATATAATGACCATTTCTTTCGGCAGCCTATAGTTTGCATGTCTAACACATAAATATCTCCTTTCCTGAATTATATAAATAAAAATGTCATTTTAACTTTTAGATGTGTAATTTTGAAGTTTTTTTTTTTTTTTATGAAAAAAGCTTGTTGATTTTGTTGATTGTGTAACGTAGTTGAACCACATGTTTTGGAAGTAAAAAATAGTTTTCAAATTGCTCAATCTGAAAATTTGAAAGTCTTTTTTTATGAAATTCTAAATTACACAGTAAAAAAATTATACAGACGTAACTACTAAATTGCATTATTAAAAAATTTAAAAAATTAAATTATATGATCTAAAAACAAAAAAAAAAAACAATTTAAATTACACAATTTAGAAGAAAAATAATTCCGAATTGCCAAATTCAAAATTACATTTTAAGCAGAAGGGGAGATGTTCATATTTAAATAAAAATTACATTAAATTTGTATATTCAAATTAATTTTGTGAAATAAATAATTTTAAGAATTCTTTTCAAACTTTTTAACAGGTTGATGTACTAACCAGAATAGCAAAATACAAACCAGCATCAATGTACTTTTTTCATTAAAATAGTTTATCGCATTTGCAAAGTAGCTAATTTTTTCAATTTTTACCATTTGAAAACTTGTACACTTCATATACAATATACCACCACATCATGATAGTAACCAAATAAGAGATTTAGATTACATTAAATGTTTTAACTTAAATTTTAAAAATAACATACTATATAAATAATTTGGGGTTAGATTGGATATAAATAAACTTATTTAATAATAAATTATGTTAGTCGAACTAAAATAATATTTATTTTATTATTGGTTTTGTTTGACTCAATTTTCTAGGAATAAATAAAATGATTTGATTTCTATTCTCTATGAATAAAAGTGCTGGATTTCAATAAAAAAATAATATTTAAAATTTACTAACTAAAATATTCTTATTAATATTTTAATTTTTAAGGATCCATTCTTAAAATCATTGACGTTTTAAAAGTATATTAAAATATATAGGAGGTATATTAAAATCATTCAGAATGGAAGAGTGGTTCACAATCTCTTTGTTGATTTGACATGTTAGGAGTCTACTGTAGAATATAGTTAGATGTGCCTAAGTTGAAGTAGGTTACCATTTGTCATACATTTTATTACTCATTTGTCATAGTAAGAAAATGAGTGATGGTAGCATCTTTTTTTAATAAGTTTGAGGATCTCACGATCAAATTTATAATTGCATATAAGATAAAAAGGAAAAAGTAACACTGAGGTTTTATTTAGAATAGAGAGTAAATTTAAAAGAATAGATTTGAGATTAAAATTTTATTTAGATTAGAGAGTGAATTTAAAAGAATAGATTTTAGATGAAAATATGTAAAAAATTTGATTGTGTGAATTAAGAGAAAGATAACCAGAGATAAAAAAAAAAATTTATAAAAATTTATGAAGGATGTGATAGATGTAATTGATAAATAGTTTTTTAATAAATAAAACTATAATTAAAATTAATTATAATTAATTTATTGGATTTGATTGATAAACTATTATTTTAATTATTAGAATTCTAAAAGTATCAATTATTTTTAAAATAAAAGTAAAAAATTAAATTATCATAGTTAATAATATTATCATTTTATAAATTTATTTTTATTATTATTATAATTTTAATTTTATTATTATTACTTTTATTATTGTTTTTATTATTATAATTATTATTATAATTTTATTAAATTTATTATTGTTTTCATAATAACAATAAGAATAATTATTCTTATTTTTATTATGTTATATTATATAATTATTATATTTATTTAATCATAATATAAATATAAATATTAATAATAAATAATAAAAATTAGTTATATAAAAAATATGATAAAAATCAAATTTCTTGGTAAATCTTCTTACTCTTTCAAAGAGAAAAGTAGGTGAATGTTTCATCTGGTTTTAATTGTTTTATTAATATTTTAAGTTTTGATTTTCGACGCTTTAACACAAATCTTCGCCTCCTAACTTTCTTTTAAATCAATGGCAGGAAACAAACACAGTGGAAGGGTTTGCATCATCGGAGGCTCAAGAATTTATTGATTGTGAAGAAAATTATTAATTTAAAGAATAAAATAATAATAAAATAAAAAACATACGAAAAATTTTTACTATTTTTCTTTTACATTACAGGTGAGATTTGTAAAAAAGAAAGAATATTTTCATATTTTTTAAATAATTAACTTATTAATATTTATATTATATTATGACAAAATAAATATAATTAATTATATTATATAATATAATAATAATAATATGTATTAATATTAAATATTATTATTAAAAAAATAATAAAATTATGAATATTATAAAATATTAATAAAAATATTAATAATAAATTTATAAAATTATAATAAAAACAACATATTACAATATTTTTTAATTAAAAAAATTAAAATATCTATCATTGATATCACAACACTCTCAAACTTTCTATTCAAATTTTTTAATCCAAACAATATAATTTTCTACACACTATCATCTCAAATCCAATTAAATCCACTTCCTCCAATCCACTGTCTCAAACAAAAATGTTTTTCAACATTATATTAAATTTTGGTAGAGTCACATAAAACTATAATTTTCATTATAGATATTACATATTTATTATTTATTATTATATTCTTATTGTTATTAATTTTGTTATTATAACACTTTATTTTTAATACACACAAAATGCTGATAAAAAGATTAAAATTTAAGTTTTTCATATATACATACACATGTCATTATTATTACACTAACATTAACTTTACAATTATATATCCATTATTATTATTATTAATATTATTATAATCAATATCAAAAATTATATTAACTATGTTAATAATCACATTGATTATAATAATAATATTAATAGTCATAATAAAAAAATAATAATGAATATGCTTATTAATATTATACTTATTACTCTATATTATTATTAATATTGTTAACTATGATATTAGATATTGTTAATTATGATATTATTATTATTATATTTATTAATACTGATAATAATATTATTAATTATAATATTAAAATAATAATAATAATAATAATAATATTAGTTAGATTAATAATAATATTAATATAATTAATAATAATAATAGTATTATTATTAATAATATTATTAATAATAAAAAAATAATAATTTTCATAAAATTAATATTAATATTATCTATGAAAAAATCTGCACAAATTTATATATGTACATAATTACCTACGGATCCAACATACAGAATTACTTACATATTAAGTTCCGTATGTTATTTACAAATTTTTCTATAAACAAAATCTGTAGATAAAATTTGTATGTAATAAACCTATAGATAATTTAAATTTTTCTACGGATAATTTGTATGTAATAATCCTAAATAAATAAAAAATGTCTTGTAGTGTGGGGACATCAAATCAAGGAATTTGTCTCCCAAGTTCATTTGGCTATAACAAATTTTTGGATGGACTGGTCTAGTTTATGAGATTGTCTTGCTTCTCTAGTTGGTAAATCTGGACAGTGTATTTCATTCATCTTAGTTGAAAAAGTATATTGGATGACATGTAGGTAAGGAAGGATATATCTTTTTAGGATAAACTAGTCATGAATGAAGACAATCATATCGAACAATTAAGGATGAGGTCATAAATATGACACAAATCTTGTGAGATGTCTAATATGGTAATTTCAGGTGGAAGTTAGAAGAGACTATTATAGAAGTCTATCCTTATCCCTTTCGTGGTAATTAAATTTGAAAGGACAAAAACTTTTGTTGTGAGTGAGAATGTCAGGATCAAGTTAAATTTGTCTAAGAGTAGAAATAATTTAAATAATGTGAAGTCTAAGTATTTTATTAATGTAAGTTAAAAAGCTTACAAATAGAAAAATTTAACTATTCAAATATCATTTCATAAAAATCATTATCTATTTAAAAAACATGTTCTCTATCTTATCTCTAATTTTCTAAGAGACCCACTTATCCTTTTCAATATTAGTATAGAGGAATAAGTTTATCTTTTGCCCCTTCCTCCTATGTTGGTTTCATATCGGAAGATTTACATGTTTCGATAGATGTAATATAGAATGTTGCAAGTAGGTCCAATTGGTTTAGAATTGTCTTATTTAGAAAGAAGTATAAACTATATGTACGAAAAATTAACTAGAACATTGTTGAACTAATTTGGCACAATTTATGCAAATTCTCATAATTAATTTTTGCATAATAGTCATTGTGTGACAATTTATCTCTAAGTGAAATTCATTTATTTGAAAACCTGAAAAATTTGGTCACTAAGACTATCATACAATCACTAGGCAAAATTATTTCAATGAAATCTAAGAGTTTTATTTGATAAACAACTAGTTAGTAGGTGAGCACTCCTCTCATTGAGCGAGCAACACTGATAGTTGAGGAATTTAGATATGTACTTAATTCATGGAATAAGAAGAACTAGTGACTAAGCTAAAACAATATTTTCTATACTTTAAATAACATGTTTTTAAATGCTACAATTGCTTATTTCACTAAATTATTATATTTTATTAACATATTATATTTGAATATTATTATAGTGTGTTAAAAGGTGAATTGGAATTTATTGGTATTTATTTTTATGTTGAAATATATGATTTTGAATGATAAATCTTGATATAGTGACTTGTATAAGTTATTATGTTATTGATGATATACATAAATAAAATATATGAAATTTGAGATTATAAATTTAAGATGATAGTAATATTCTGATTTCACTGTATTTAAATCACATCAAAATCTCAAGTAGTAAGAAACTTAAAAAGGTTGATTACACATTAATGCTGATACTTTTCTATGGATAAAATGAAAAAATTATAAATAAGAAATGTGACTTCTTTTTTCTTTTTACAATTATTAAACTATCTAAGCTCAAAAGAAAGAAAACTAGAACATAAGAGTTGTAGATAGTTATTCTTGCTCATATCATATTTACTTTGTTCCTTAAATACTAAATCTTTATGAACCGCTCATTTCATATTGCAGTTACAAATTGTTTTTTCTCAATGTTGTCTCAAAAAATGTATTTTACGTTACTTGCATTTGTTATATCTAAAATCATATTCGCTTGAAAATGTGTATTGCTAACTTTAAACAAATGTACATTTTGTGCTTGAGTCTAGATATTTATAAATAGTCTGATAGTAACTTAATAACAAGTGATATGATAGGTCCATCAAACCTCACTAGAATAAACTCTAATACTATATTATGAAGTAAGTTTAAACTTAACTCATTCTTCTAAAATAGACTTGTAAGATAAGAATTACCTATGTTTATAAACTGTAAATTAGTCTTATCTCTAAGTGATATGAAATCTTCACCACCAATAGTATCAAAGAAATAGTAAACAATTTTGTATACACAAAACATTATTATTGAGAAAAAAATAAGGAGACTTAGAGAACTTTAATTACATTTCTGATAATTTATACCTAAGTTTAAGAACATTATGACAATAATACATATTGAGGAGGAAAATAATCAAATAGGTAAGGTGAAAGGTGATTTTCAGCAACTTTATATTAATGTTACAAATTCTAATATGGAAACAATATTTAATGTTACAAATTCTTGTTTAAAGTGATTTTCAACAACTTTATATCGATAAATTTAATAACTATTATCCTTTGTTATTTCTATCAACACAAAAAAAAATAAAAAATCGATGCAATGGCAATGTTTAACAAAACTATTAATATATTAGTTCAAATAACTTGTAATTCTTATATTTAAGTGTGAGAACAAATATCTTTTTAAACATACTCATCCCAATTAAATACTCTATAGCTATTAGTTAAATTATATCGAAAATTAAAAAATTATAGTTAAAGACCGAAAAATAAAAAATCAAACTTACAACAAACTTGAACCATCAATAATATATTATTACCGTTTCTCAGTAAACAATTGTGAGAAGTAATTTAAAAAAAAAAAAATGCTGGTACGCATGTTAATCAATTCAAGCAGACGTATATCAAACACAACCCTTTGTTCAAGAACCAGCTACGTAAATATTTGGGGATTTCCACAAACAAGTTTTCATTCATCATCCGAATTTATCATAAACTGGGCAATTGATATTTGAAACTGAATTAGATCTGAGTCAAATAATAATAATGGATCATGTGAACATTTTAATATACCATTTATGCAACGTAAAACCATACTTACATACAGTTACAACCACTTCAGAATAAAGTTAAATTCTGATATGCATGTGATAGCAGGACAAAGAGCAAGTCCTATTACTGACCTTTTCTTTTATTATCACGGCATAAGGCACTTCCACACGAACATCTAAAATCCTTAATGGGATGCTCGTGATCATCGAAATCAATACCGTAGTCCTGCAAATAGTTTCCGGTGTGTCTTCAGGAAACTCAAACAAACTTAAGCCAGTCTAAAGTTCATTAAGTATATTGGATTACAATAATGTTACCTAGTATGCCTGCAAGAAATAATTATTAGAATAAAATATAATTAATATTATATATATTATAATTAGTTTTTTTTTTCTGTTATGCTTGTTAGTATATTTGTTATTGTACATAACTTTTACTTTTCTATAAATAATTCAACGAAATATATTATTTCTTTCTCATTATATGGTATCAAAGTAATTTTTCTACATTCATTTAAATATTTTTTTGTTTTTTTTTGGATATTATGGATGAAAATTTTAATGTAGAGGATTGATTGTTCTTATGATTATGTTTACTCTAGATGTTAATGTTTTTTTCAATGATTGATTTTTTTATGTTATTTCTATCAATTCTTTGAACGAAAGTAGATGAATTATTAATTTAGGATCATTATTCATATGGCTTGTTTTTTTGCATGTTTTCAATCTTACATGTATGTTAGTAATAAAACTCTTGTATTACCCAATCAATTTATTATTCTTACATAGCTATCTGTGTTGTTCAACTTTACATTGATGTTTTATAATGGTTTTCTTTGTGTATCTCAATTCAATTTTGATTTGTTGTCTTACATAGCTATAATGATTTGTTGTCTCTCATTTCTTTCTTAGTTGTCAATCACTTTTCTTAAAAAATATTATTTCTCTTTTTCAGGAGATGTTTTCTTTCTAGAAAGATTGTGTGTGGTAATCTTATTCAAGGATTGCACGTGTTGTTTCCTTTAACTTGTTTATTGAATAATTGTAATTTTGTTTCCTTACAGTACAAATAATGTCTTTTTGAATACCAATTCTTATAAGAATGTTTATATTTGGCATTCTATATTTGGTCAGGTAAGCCCTTTGAGTTTTGGGTAATGCATTTGGGACCTTACTTCACTGATCTAAATTGCTAATGTTATAAATTTTTTTTATTCAAATGATTAAAACTTAGTGTAGGACCAAGATTAAATGTTTCGAATTTCACAACACAAGTGAATTAGCTCTTAATGATATTTTAGTAAAGTAAAGCATTTTACATCAATTTTCTTGTGTGAAGTGACCTCAACAAAACTCAATACTTGTTGAAAGAAAATATCAACGTATATTTGATAAAAAAAATGAGATTTACATACATTTAATCGATACATAATCGATATATGATGTCAATGACAATTACAAAACATACTTATAGATTAATATTGGATTAATTAAACATGCATAAGTGATAAGGATGAGAGAAAAATATATTCCCAAATCATAGACTATATTCCCAAATCATTATTTTTTTCTCAATTAAAATATTATTAAACACATCTCAAATTTTAACAAATAAAGTTTAAATAATCCTATCAACATTCAAACGTTTTTTTTTCATCAACAACGAATATATTTTCATAATAACAATGTATATTTATAAACTAAAATAACCAAAACAATAATACCCACCTAAGTGAAAACTCACTTGCTTAACTTGGTTTAGTTCATCTCCATACTAATGATTATTCTATATATTCTAATTTATTAATTACACACACTCATTATTATTTACACTCTATTCTATTATTGTCATTATTGAACCTATTGTGAAATATATTATAATTGTCTACAATTGCACAATGTTGGCCTAATCTTCTAAGTCCCACTAGATAATCTAATATCAATGAACTATATAAAATTTTTAATAATAATAAACATTTTAAGTATTGATAGAATAACTCTTAATAAAGGCCCAACCACAAAGGCAATGACAAGAAGAATCTAAGAAGAGTAGAACTCAGTTGAACCTGGCAGAGTAAATAGTAGTGTAGTTTAATTTTCCATTTTTGGGATATGTATTGGGCCTCCATATTTTTCTTTTGGGCTTTGTATTTTGAGCCCACATTAGGAGCAAAAATAATGTGCATAGTTACGTAGAGCTCTAACTTGAGCTTCATTTAAGCCCATTTGAACCCCTAAGCAACTTAGGACATCAAGAGCAAGCATGGAATGTCCATTCTCACACTTTGTGCATGTCCTCAATGCTTTAAGTGTGACTTGACACATGACACAAGATCCACCATTGTCACCCCTTCCATTGATCACTTGACAAGTGTCACCATTGGTTGCTCTACATCCAAAAATTTTATATTTGAAATTTCTGCTCACTTTTGGCTCCAAGTTGGCTGACTTGAGAGGCTATAAATTCATGTATTCAGTCCTTGAAATTTAGCTTGAATGAATATAGTGAAGTGTTGAAATTTTTCCAACCCACACTTCCTTGGGCTCCTATCTAAATTAGCACCTCTTGCATAGCCTAGAACCTTTGAAGAGTTGACCTAACCTCTCTTCTCTTCATCTCCATTTCTAGATCATTTTCCTCTACCTTGTCTTCTATGCTTAGAGATGCTCCATTCCGCTGTCAATCCATTTCACGGTTGCAAGTTTCACGCCCGATCATAACAATGGAGGTTCATCAAGTATGTTACCAATTTAAAAGTGAATATATTATATAAATATTCTAAAATATATTTTGTGTTTTATTGATACTTGGTAGTAAGTCTTGTAATATATTGTCTTGTAGACCACATGAATTTAAACCACAATAATAATCAAACCACAATAATTAAACGTTAAATTCAAGTATTTAAAACTCTAATTTTCAACATCTATATTATCAGGATTTGGAAATGTTTTATAACAAACAATCAACAATCATGTTAAGAAAACAATTAAATTAATGTGTTTATGTTTAATTGTGATCATTATTGCTAGAAAAGTATATATTTTCTATTTCTTAATTTTTTTCAAAAAAAAAAATACTTGTAAATTTATTTGTGAATAATAATTCGTAAGAAACTTTTGGCGAAAAATTTCTACCAATTTTACTGCAATTCTTAAGAAGTGGACTTTAAGCCTAACTCACTCAACCTTACGAAATCGGCTTATAAGGTGAGGTTTGCACCCACTTATACAGTATTGAAAGGCTTTATTTGTAGTCGATGTGGGATCTCCAACACACTCCCCCTCACGTTGAGACTCGTCAACTCGACCATGAAACTTATATGTAAGGGTGGTCCGATAGCGTGTGGACTAATAGGCCCAACAACCTTGCTAGGATAGAGACAAATTCTTTCTGCACCCCAATACCCTCGTCGTCCTGCACCTCCATATGTTTTAAAATTATCCCTGTGAAAATGACCAAACGGACCTTTTGTTTTTTTGAAATAGAAAATACTGAACTGGATGCCCCACATCCGGTTTACAATTTTTTTCAAAATGTAAACCGAATGGGGGCCATCCGATTCACATTTGAAAATGAAAAAGTGAATCGGATGGTACCCCATCTGGTTTACAACTTTTTTTCCAAAATGTAAACCAGAAGCGGGACATCCGGTTCATACGAAGTTTGTCTTCTTCAACGCAGATTCACCGTCGACGACAACCCAATCATCAAATTAACTACTCTAATCATCAATAGCGCTCAGAAATTGCTAATATAAACATAAAAAAAATTTTATCTTTCACTTGTTTGAAGCTTTAACTCAGATTGAAGCAAATACGCAGCTTCTCCTCCCAGATTGTGATGCGGAAGTTGCAGAGTCTCACCCACACACACATCGCTTTTGTTGACGGTAAAGGTGAAAAACAAATACAATGACTGAACCGGATGCTACAATGAAGTAGTGAATCAAATGCAAGCAAAGGAAGAATGAAGCGGATAAGAGTGGTTAAGGAGGTGTGAAGCGGATAAGAGTGGTTAAGGAGGTGTGAAGCGGATAAGAGTGGTTAAGGAGGTGAATGAGGGTGAAGGGTATTTTGGTCTTTTACCATTTATCATTTAAGGGTATATTTGTATTTTTCAGTAGAGAAAGAATTTGTGATATCATATTAAGAAGTGGACTTTAAGCCTAACTTAATCTTACAAAACCGACTTATAAGGTGATGTTTGCACCCACTTTATAAATTATTGAAAGACATTATCTCTAATCGATATGGGATCTCCAACAAAAGACTTTTATTTTATTTAATTATTTTTTATTAATATTTACGAATTAAAAAAGCAATAAAAGTTGTAGGTTTTCTTAAAAGAATTTATGTGAATCTTTTTATAGAAAAAAAATCACTATGTAAATCTTAATAGATTTTATTGGAAACATTGCGTATTAAAAAAAAATGAATAGTCGGTCATTTTTTTTTTCTTTAATTTCTATTATTAAATTCTTTCTCTCACCCAATTTTAGTACATCATCTCTTATCCCTAATCTCGAATTTAATTTTTTATCTAAATTAAGTTTTATAGTATAACTGAATTAGTTATTCCATTAGCATAATTGAATTAGTTATTCTATCTAACGTTTATTCAGTTTAAATGATTAGTTAGTCAGTTTAAATTGTTAATATGTTAGAAGGAGTTTTCATTATATTTTTGTAGTATTAGTTTTATGTTTTTCAAGTTGTATTGAGTTGATTTGTAATATTTATTTTAATAAATATGAGATGAAACTATCTGTGTTTCTTGTTTCACATTTTTTGTGTTTCTTATTTCACATTTTTTATAAGGCTGTAATTATTGTTTTATCAATTTAATCAATTCATATTATACCTCGAGATGCACCATTTATCTTTCTTTGCATCTATGCTTTTGTTGTGAGTTTGCACTTTTAGTAAACAAGTAGGAATGAAATGGGATTTTGTATTGCTTTTAATTAATTTACTACGTACATCTTTAGAATGATAAATGTGGTGTTGATGTTTGAGGTTTTTTTACCGGTTTGCATATATTGATCTTCTTGTGGGCTAAAATAGCATAATATTAAGGTTTGGAATATGCGTTGGTTTGAAGTCTTATTATCATACTTGCATTTTTGTAGTTGTGCTTAGATAAAGAGACTGAGTTATCTTTGGTACACCTAATTTAAGCATTGCTTGTCCAGTAAGGTGAATGCTTTGTTGTTGCTCACAATATTCTATATTTCAAGTTTCAATGCTATGAATTCTGATGACTTTTTTATTGGCCAAAATATGCTTTTGTAAAATATATAACTCACTCCTCACAATAAAATATAGGTTGTATAACAACTCAAGTAGTAAGCAGATAACAATTCAGAATGAGTGAATGGAATAACAATATAAGGGAAAGTGATAAGCATTGATTTTTAGTCAAATTAGTGCAGATTTTATGATTGATTTTGTTAGTAATTAGGTTGATTTTGTTATTAATTCAATTTAGATTTTATTTTATTATTGATTTTTCAATTTAATACGTTTTATTGTAGAAAGAAAAACTTTGTTGAGAATTAGGTTAAATCTGGAAGAGAGAAAGAGAACAGAGACACCAAAATTGAGGAAAGGAGCAGAAAAGAGCATAAGTAACTTTTCGCTTAAGCTAAACATACAACCTGGGCTAAAACTCACTTAAAGTCTATCATGTACGAAAACCTAAATTAAAGATGTCAATGTGACTTATGAAATAACGGTTGCACAGTGATCTAATTGAAGGGGCGAAAGTTATAAAAGGAGGTGGGGTCAAACGTGAGTGGGATCACTTCTCATTCATCACCTCTCATTCGTGGAGATCCTTAAAAGGCCGCCGTCATCAAGCACCATTATTTTCTTGTTCTTTTGTAATTTCATGGCTACCCTGCATAACTAATTCTCTTACTTTGGGATTGGATGTAATTTATCAACTTCAAATGCACTCTTAATCTTAGTTTGATTTCATCTAATTCAATTACCTTTGTTTTATGTTCATTCCTATTTTGATCTATTTTAGATTTCTTATTGTGACTAGAAAGCACTTTTCGAAATCAGAACTAAAAGTAAATGCATTATATGTATAAGTTCAAGGATGAATTATAGTGTAATGACTGCTTATAGCAATTGATCATTAAATTATTCTAGTAACTAGGGATAGAAGCTAGGTAATTTAGTTTATGAAATTCAATGCTATAGGAATCAGGTTGAAAATGCTTTTATTTGCGCATATTGGTAATTGAAAAGCAATGATATTAAATTAGGTTAAGAGTGTATGCAAAGGAGAGTGTTACAATTCAAGCCCAAGACTTTTTACCATTATTAAACTCGCCTTTTTATTCGTTGCTTTGTTCTCAATTCATCCGATCATTAATTATTTGTTACTTGTTTATAATATAATCTAGTATAATTCAATTTACAATTTTTGTTTCCTATAGATACGATATTTTTCTTACTACTATATTATTTATAGACTCACTACACTTGTTGAGATTCTGTTAACAGAAAAAAGAATGATTAAATTCCATTAACAGAAAAAAGAATGATTTTAGTGGCAACAGATCCACGTGACCAACCTAATGTAAGAATTAAAAATGAGTTCATATTTACACAAATTGATCGATATAGGTGGAGATGGAAGGAAGAGCAATTTAAATGCTTTACAGTTAAATCCACATATAAACCAAAGGCACAATGAGTGCTACTAATGTGTCTATTAATCAAGGAATCATTTAACTATTTATTCTTTGAATGTAAGGTATCTAGTTTAATATGGAATTTTGCATATAGATAGGTGGGCATATTGACGGTTATTTATAACCAGACAATGATGAAATTTAATCAATTTTGGATGTTAGATATGGGCAGAAAAAAAAAATGATATAAAAGGTTATGTAGATGGTGAGAAAATTTTTGGGACTGCACAGATAAAAAAACTTGGGATAGCAAATAGAACATCTTAAGGTAAATTAATTGGTGTTATTTGCAAGAATATGCATTTAAAAGTATAATGAAATGATAGGTGGTATGTTAGAAATGCACATATGTTCTTTTTAATTGCTACATGAATTCTTTAGCCAGCATTTAGATAAGCGGACAGATTTGCTACGATGAATGAGAAAAAGTGAAGGTTAGAAAACCAAGAAATAAAATATTAAAAAAACATACAAAACGAGAAAAAGAAAAAACTACTGTTCTTTCTCCTGCAACGAACCGAAGATTTGAGAGGATTTATAATAAATTTTATCAATAATAACTTCGATAATATTATAAAAATAATAATTTAATTATTTAAAATATTATAATAATATTATAAACTTAATTTATAATTATATATATATATATATATATATATATATCGTCATAAAATTAACGTATAATCGATTATGTTAATATATAATCGATTATATCTTACGTTTATAATATATAATTAATTATATTAATCATAATTTATAAAATAATAATAATATATATGTAATATCTGAAAAAAAGAATAAAATTATTAATATAAATATTAGAAAATAGTATGATATAAATTTAGTATAAAAAAATTAATAATTTTTTAATAATTATATTAATAATTTAATAATGTTTTATTTTAAATTAAATTTAAATAAAGTTAATATTAATATTAAAAATTATAATTATAATATAAAAATAGTAAATTCTAAAATGATAATAATAATAAAATCAAAATTATAATAATAATCAAAATAAATTTATTAAATAATAATATTATAAATAATAATAACTTAATTTTTTTAATTTAATTTTAAATTAAAATAATTATACTCTTTATAATTTTATCAACTAAAATAATAATTTATTAATCATATTAAAAAATTAATTATATTTAATCTAAATTAATTTTAATTTTTTTATTAAAAGTTATTTTATTAATTATACCTATCACATCATTCACAAACTTTTATAAATTTTTCCTTCTTTTTTCATTATTTATCTCTTCATCTAAACAATCAAACTTTTCTCTCAAATCTACTCAAATCCACATTCTCAAATTCACTTTCTCAGTCAAATAAAGCCTTAGAATATCTTATCTCTGTCTTATGTGTTCTTGGACTGTGATGAAAAACATCACAATTTCAAGAATACAAATATAGAAAAATATAGAAGAATGATTGAAGGAATAAAATATGAAAACATCCATCTACAAGTACCAAGATCCTAATTCTCTAAAAAGAATAATTTATATAATATAGTTGTTATTAATCAATAAATAAAATAGGAATTCTCTTCTAAAATTAATTATGCCAAACATTTTTATATTTTTTTTAATTTAAAAAAAAAATACATTTTAATAAAACATTCACACTCCATTTAATTTTTTAAAAGTATTTGCGTCCCCTGTATTTATAATAAATAATATTAATATCTCTTATGATTTTAATAAATATATATCACTAACTTCTCTGATTCTACTTTAAAAATAACGTATAAATTAAAATTAATTAAAAATAAAATTTTTGAAATATAAAACAAAATGCCTTTTATGAATAAAAAGTGAATAATTTAATTATAAAAATTTACATGCACTCTTTATGAGATTTGGTAAACGACGTATATATATTTTCTCTGATTTTAAAATAAACATTTGTACGTCTTATATAATTGATAAAATAACTTGTATTCTTTATTTATTTATATTTATACTTATATTTTTTTACAACATATTTTAATATATTAATAACTTTAATCTTATATTTATGAATATTTATTTATTTTTATATTAAAATAATATTTCTCAAAAATATAAATTTAAGATATTGCTGATATATATTAAATAAGTCATTTAATTTTTATAAAAATTCTTAATTTATATTAAAACTTAATTTTTATTTAAATTTAATTCGTATGTTATTTTTAAATATCACTTTATTAAAAATATAAAGAAAGGAAACGTGTTTAAGAAGTAAAAAAATATGATTATTGTTTTATTACAAATTTAAAGAAGATGAACGAGAATGTATATATTATTTTTATAAAGTAAGAGAAACTAAGTAAAGAAGTTTTCTGTGACTAATCTTACTTAAGAGCTACCTGTCAAATTTATTCATAATCGTCTTTTCTAAACCGAGAGTTAAGCATTGCCATCAAAGCAAAACCCACAAACACAGCAGTGACCCCTCCAACAATTATTGCTGCCAACTTTTCCCTGTTGCCACTTCTTCTTGCCCCTGTATTAATATATTTAGTATATAATTAATCACTAATCATGGGTTTGTCTCTGTTTAACTGTTAACATAAACTTAGAAAAAACTAACATTACTAGTAGTGTACTAGATATAGAAATTAGAAAAAAACAAGCAACCTTTTTAATTTGTAACCAAATTTTTGTAAATCTAATATGACGTCACAATTAAAACATATTGTCTTTGGAAGAATGCACCATCTATCAGTCCATTCTTTTTTCCTTTAAATAAAAACAATTTTGTTCATAAATTAGATTTGATTTAATAGTTTCTTTTTTCTTAATGTTATTATAATTTTTTAATCCATTTGGTTCCACTATTTGGTGGATTTTAAAAGAATTAGATAAAGTTAAGAAAAACTATTGAACCATTAGATTTTCTCTAGAGATTATATTTCGGATTATTTATACCTTGTATAACTATGTATAGGGTACGTTATCTTGGTGTGTAATGTTTTTAGGTCCTTCCATAACACATACAATATAAGACCTCATTCAATTTTTACTATATTGCTAGATCTCATCTCACTTTAAGATCTTGAAAGTAATTTGTGTAGGTCAAACAATGATTTTTGTTGTTGTAAGAAAACATTTAAAACATTATTTTTTTAATCAATCTTGAAAGTTGTTTTAGAATAATTCTTCCTCTATACTAGAGATTTTATGTAAGGACTTAGGAAATATGGGATGTTCCATCTTACTCTTCCTTTAATACAAAATCTTGTAAATAATAGATTTTATGCATAAGAACTTTGTTAAAGATGTATAAACTGAGATTTTTTTATTATTTATCCTTTAAACTTTGATTTACTCTCTTTAAATCACTCACATCTTCCTAAATTACAATACACTACAAATCACTATTATTTTTGTATGTAATTAATATTTTCACCTTTTTTAATATTTTTTGGTAAACAAAATATTAGAAATAAGTCCAACTAAACATGAGGGTTTCGATGTACTCAAGGTGTTGGCAATTATTTGCAACAATGAACGATAGGTATTTATAGAAGACCCAAAACAATAAGGAGAAATATTACAATCTAGAAAAATGAAAATAATATATTCCATATTAAATATTAATGGAATAGATTGAGGCCAAATGTGAAAGTATATCTTTTTATTGTTTATCAATTAGAATTACCTTTTTACCTTAGCGTTTAACACATAAAAGTTTGCAATCTAAATTTTATTAAAATAATTAGGTCAAATCTTTTAAATAGAGAAAAAAAAATTAAATCATCCTAATCATTTTTGTAAATAGAAACTCTAACTAAATTTACTTCCATCCTAATTGATCTTTAATTTTAACTTTATTTAAAAATGGATATTTTAAACTTTAACTTTTTGTAAGTGATCTCAAATTTTAATTTTTTAGACCTAAATACTTTAATTTAATTCCATCTCGATTAATTCCTAAAATTGACTTCATTTATAAAAAAGTGAGTCAAACTACTAAAACCAATCTCTACCCTTTATTTATTTTAATTCTCTATGATTTGTTGGTTTTATTTTATAAATTACTTTTCACACATTAAAAATAATAAAGTTATAATTATAAGAATCAAATAATTATTTTTTATTATTTTATTTTTTCTTAATTATTATCTTTATTACATTTTAATATATGAAAAAAATAAGGAAAAATATATCTGTTCATTAAAAAATGTCTACTTTACAACTATTTTTTTTAATAAAATAATTATTTATACTGTTAATGTAGGAAATAATAAGCCGTATGAATGAATCATCATCCAAAAATGAATTGTAACACAGAAATAAAAAAACGAGTGAATGATTGCCATTTAAAATACATATATAACTTAAGTCTAATTAGGTAAATAATTGTAAGAACCATATATAAATTTTAAAGTTAAAAAGATAATAATATGTAAGTTGATAAAATTTAAGAATAAATTGGAAATATAGACTTATGATTTCTACTTACAAGTAAAATAGTAAAATTTAAATATCAATTAAAACAAACTCAAACTTTATAGACTGTCTGTATAAACATATAAGATTTAGGAGAAAATTAATGAATTTTTTTTATAACTATTATTGACCTATTATATTTTTGATTATATATATTTACCTGGATAAGTTAAAATATTAAAAAGAAATCAATATAGTAAATGAAAATACACCATCTTGTTTAACAGTGTTACCTGCGACAGAGTTACCAAGAATGTCGTAGCTTATGAAACACTTGTCCAGATATATTTGTGCTGCAAGTGAAGTACCACATTCTTCCTTACCAACCACCACTGCATCGTTCACGCAACTGCTACAGTCACAAGTTTCTAAATCTCCTTCACACTGCGCCATTATTTTTACCGATTTATAACTCACTGAGTAGAACCCATCACTGTTCAGAATCCCAGTTTCCAGTGTCGCAAAAGCCTCCTCCATCAACTCTTTGAACTTCACATACTCCACAACCGGTTTCCCACACTCTTTGTGAAGCAAATTGTTACTTCTAGATTCACCGGCTGTTTCCTCAGTCTCGTAGTGAAAGTAGCAACCGTCAAGTTGTACCCGTGCTGATATGGAATCACTGCACAAGGTGTTTGACATCTGGTGCAGCAAGTTCACGCAGCTGAAACATTCTTCTTTGCTGATATCATCTCTGCACTGGAAAAGGCCTGAGATGGCTGTGTCATCATTAACGGCCTCTGTGGTTCTGAAGAACCTTTGTTGGGAGGATTGTGCAATGAGTTGTTGGAATAGAGAGTTGAGTGTTTGAGATGATTGGTAGTTGAACGTTTGGGCCGCACAGGTTTTGTAGACTAATGTGTTGTAATCGGAAAATGGGTTGGAAAAAGGTAGGAAGAGGAAGAAAGTGAGACTGAGGAGAATGGTGGAATGGGAAACTTTCATTTCGGAAGTGATTTTCGGTACAACATTTGGCGGTTGAGACAGTGATTTGGAGAAACCACGTAAATGGGACATAAGTATAGGTGACAGTTTTGGAAATGTGGTGTTATATGATGGTGGGGGTTGGGATTTTGGTTTGTTTTTTCATTCCTAATCCTATCTACCGAACTAAGAAACATCGCATCAAGCAATTAACAAAACACGTCAATGAAAACACCCCACTTCAAACCTCGTGTTACAAGTTATATATTCTATATAAACTGAGCATGCCTACGTATTTCAGGTTAGAAATTTGAAGTTTGCTTGGTATGAAGTTGGTGCAAGTTTACTTTTAATTGTGCATGCTAACTAACATGTTGCTCAAACTATTTTTATTGGTCTTTACAACACAAAACCTGTGTATTCTATTAAAAGTTTGAAAATATGTCAAATAATTAATGGGCATTTCTGCTTAGTAAATTTGTCAATTGCCTGATTCATGTCAGCAGACAATGAATAAATAACAAAGAACGTTGACAATTTAAGTAGTAAAAAGGAAAATAGGTGAACTACATCCCATTTTGATGGAAGACAAGCCTTCACCTCCAAAATGGGGGGATACAATAGATAAAAATAATGTTTTATTTACAAAAAGTATTGTTTCTTTATTTTTCAAAAAATAATTTAATGATTATGCATCGATAATGTAAAGCAATTTTAAAAAATTACTCATCACTTATATGAGTTAGGATACTCATTGTTAAGCTAAATAAAATTATGGCAAATAGTAATTTAATATGTAATAATGCAAAACAGATAATATGTAATAATGCAGTTGTTGAAAAATAAGATGGCCAATGTTCAAGAGGAGGTGAATTGAACAATTTAAAACTTTTCAAAAACTTAAAAGTTTGAATGAGATCTTTTATGAATCTTTGATTACAATGATAATGTCACACAAAACATAGCAAGTTGGATTCACAAACAGTATGTTAAAAATACATATCAGAGTATAAAATCAGTAAGAACAACTTGTTAAAATCAGAAACAGCTTGTTAAAACAATTCTGGCAGTTCTGGAAAATTTCAATTAACAGGTTGAATCTAAAAACAATCTGCTGAAAATCCTTTTCAGCACTTAGTTAATTTTCAACTAGTATCAGAAAATAATAGGTTAAAAGTAGAATTCAACAGGTTGAAATCACCTCACTGTAGCAGTCTTAAAAACCAGAAAAACCATATTTGATTAAAATGAATTTTGCACAAACCAAAAATACCTCAAATCAAAGTAATATGATCAAGCAATGGTTAATCAAGTATGTACCAATTTGTCACCAGATTACCAAAACAATTATGCAACAAAAGTCACAATTAGAATGAAATTTTTCTACTTTAAACCAAAACAGCATAGAATGAATTTTTCAACAAACAACCCACAGAATTCTGCACCAAATGCACTTAATCCAAATTATGAAAATTGCACAGCAGAGTTTAAGGTACACAAACAAGCCAAACTAGAATAGTTCAAAAATACAAAACAAATTTCAATTCAAAGAATCTCCAAAATTGATGCAAAACAGATTTACTATATCAAACTGCAGAACACCAAATCAGTAGACAATTTACAATTCAAAAACAGATCCAATGAGCTAATAAGCCAAGATTAATAAGCTGCAGTAAAGTATAGAATTACAACACCTTAAAATTGATTTTAACCAATTAAAAATACAACCAGAATGAGTATTTTTAAATCTGTCCAGAATTCAACAGGTTGTTCTTCAATTTTAACAGGTTGTTCTTGACTACGGAATTGAATATGGCACAAATGCAATTCGAAAATTAAAAGAGAGAGGGAAAAGAAGATTGCACAGATGTTTTTATACTGGTTCACCCAACCACTTGGGCTACGTCCAGTCCCTTGCTACCACTTGCAAGGAATTCCACTAATTCAAACAAAG
>Ga0099824_1000595_pt1 | contig 44361 bp, 18 predicted proteins | sample SiratrowhiteBW_FD_76837 | JGI IMG/M metagenome (GOLD analysis project Ga0099824, IMG submission 76837) | Root nodule microbial communities of legume samples collected from California, USA - Siratro white BW | ecosystem: Host-associated > Plants > Roots > Nodule | place: USA: California... | reverse complement strand
TATTTTGAGTATATTTAATTAAAGTGATAAAGTTAGTTTTTTTATTTTTTTTTCTTAAACCTCTATTTTTTTTTTTTTTTTTTCTTGTCTGTTCTCTTTCTAGTTTTTTTAGTTGTTTTTGATCTTTTTCTTTAACAGATTCTACCAATGGAATTGTAATAAAGGAAAGAACAATTGTGACCGATAAAATCTTGTTATAGAGTAAGTGTTTTTATTTTTCTGTAAAGTCTTTCTATCTTATTGTCTTTTGGTTTTTTATATGAATGTTTTAATTGTTTAGGTGGTGTTTCCTTATGTTCTTGGAGGTCTTTAGTCCACTCTCTTTCTAACCTATGATTTCTTTTTCGTGGTGAACAAGCAACTCTCATAGAAGGGATCTAGTTTGATCAATGAAAATAATTGAATTTTATAAAACTCATGATTATAGATTATTGAGAATATGAATTGATGTCCTTGAGAGTTATAGTATTTTTTTTTTTTTGAAATTATTGTATAATCGGATATTAATAGTCTTGAATATAATTTGTCAAATTGAGATGGAATGAATATTTGAAGAAGTAATATGTACAAAACAGCATAAAATGTATTTGAAACTTGATAAAAAAAATATAAAAATGAATTTAAGAATTTAGAACTTTATTTTAAAATATTGCCTTCTCAAAAGTGAATTAAGTCAAACATTTTTAGTGTTGTATATACGTGCTTTTGAATGTACATTTTTAGTGTTGTATATACATAGTTTTGAATGTTGGATAATCATAATTTATTTGAGTTGGTAAACGAACAAGTTGTGGCAATAACATATTTACCTTTTATAATTGTGTGTAATAAATGAACTTATTATTCTTTACACCAATACTATGAAGAATAATATCCTACTAATTGGGTGTACTACTAATTGGATCAACACGCCTACCCAGAAACAAAATATACAAGTTTCAACAAATCTTATTGTTAGAAATTATTTATGTTTAGTTACATTCTTTAATATATTTGAATATAAGCATATTAAGGCATCTTATCACTCATTTATATTATTAATGAATAAACTATCAATTCACTTTTTAATAAGAAACAAGGATCATTCCAGTAAGGTTCAATAAAAGAAAATACGTGTTTTAACTTTTCACATATGTCTTTTACGTCAGCGTTTTCAGATACTTCTTCTTTCACACTTTTATCTTTTTATACACGTTACTTACTCATTTGTCAAACTTTATAAAAGTGTTTCTAGGATTTCATCATGGGTGTGAAACGACAACGAAGCTTCTAGACTTTGGAGATCATCTTGGATTCAATCACGGTAGAAGGCTTACGAAGAAGATGAAGGCACAACTAGCAAAATAGATTACTAGAGGAGAAAACAAAGGAAAATGAAGGGTAAAAATTTTCAACTTTAAACTCTAAATGTTCTTCTTTATATTTTCTGTATGTTTCTAAGTTGTTATTTTACAAGTATGAGAACCCCTGTATATATGGATTTTCAATGTAAATTAATAAACCCTACAAGTTAGTTAACATATTGGTTAGACCAGTAGTAACTAATAAACAAACTTAATACCCTCCCCTCAAGTTGGATGGTGTATATTCACCATTACAAGCTTGTCTGTGATTGATTTCAAGTTCAAACCACTTAGGGTTTTCATATATACATCAACTAGTTGATCTACAAATCTTATAAATAGTAGATGAAGAACTTCAACTTGAATCTTCTCTCACACAACATTGTAGTCGATTTCGATGTGCTTTTTGCGCTCATGAAAGCTAAGATTTTGTGGAATGTGACGAACTGACTAGTAGTCACCGTATATTACAGTTGAAGCAATGCTTCGGATGTTTAGGTTATCTAGAATGTATTTGATCCATTGAATTTCTCATGTAGTGATGGCTAGGGCTCTGTATTCTGCCTCTGAGGAGGATCTAAACACTATTGATTGCTTCTTTGATTTTTAGAAAATTAAAGAGTCCCCTAGGAAAATACAATATCCTATAGTTTATCTTCTTATCTCTGGACAAGATGCCCAGTCCGAGTCACTGAATACTTTAACCTGCATTTCATTATTAGCTAGAAAAAATTAATCCTTTGGCAGGGTTAGCTATAATGTACCTTAGAATACATTGAATGGCTTGTTGATGATGTATTATAGGTTCTTGTAGGAGCTGACTAAGTAGATGAACACCAAAAGTTATGTTTGGCCTTGTGTTAGCCAAATATAGAAGTTTTCCAATGAGTTTACTATAAGGCTCGGGATTCTGTAGCTTCTTTACATCTTCAAAATTAGTCTTGTTATTAGACATAAGAGGGGTAGTGCAAGGTTTACTACCAAGCATTCCAGTCTTAGCTAGGATGTCAATACTGTATTTTCTGTGGCATAGATGTATCCCTTTGTTTGATCTAGCTACTTCTAATCCCAATAAGTACTTAAGTTCTCCAAGGTCTTTGATCTTGAAAGAACATTCAATACCTCTTTGATTCTCTTTATTTCTGATAAACAACTTCTTGCAAGAATAATATCATCCACACATACAAGGATACTAGTAAAATTGTTTGTGGTTTTTCTGATAAAAAGTGAATAGTTAGATTTAGATTGAATAAAACCAGTATTTGTAAGAAAAGATGAAAGTTTAGCAAACCACTGTCTACTTGTTTGTTTCAGTCTATATAGGGATTTTATGAGTCTGCAAACAAGATTTGGTCTATTTGTAAGTCCTGGTGGAGGTGTCATATGCACTTCTTGGTTTAGATCTCTATGTAGAAAGGCATTATCAAAATGCAGTTGATGTAAGTGTCAGTTCTTAGCAGCTGCAACATCTAGGAGAATTCTAATTGTAGTGAGTTTAGCAAAAGGAGAAAAAGTGTCTAAGTAGTTAATACCTTCCAACTGATTATACCCTTTTGCTACCAATCAGGCTTTGTATCTTTCAACAGTTTCATCTGCTTTATGTTTTACTTTGTATACCCATTTATACCCAATGGGTACCTTTCCAATGGGTAATTTTGTAAGATGTCGTGTGTTTTTTTTTTCTTGTAAAGCTTGTATTTCTTTACTCATAGTTGTTAGCCAATTTTGATCCTGGCAAGCTTCTTTGAAACTTTGAGTTTCATGGTTGGCTAATATAGCTAGTGTGTACTTCAAATGTTTCTCATAAGTGGATTTGTAAGATAAAAAATATGATATAAGATAATTAGTACTAAAAATTTGTTTTGAGTTGAAATTGTTTACCTGATGATGATAATATTTTAGAAAAATAGGAACGTTTTTCTCTCTAGTTGATCTTCTAAGTACTTGTCCATTGAGCTCCTATCTTTCATTTTGCATAGTATCCTCTCTATGAACACATTCTTGTTATCATTTCTGTCTGTTTCAATTTCCAAATTATTTTTGTTAAAATTGTGTTTAATAGGTTTCTTTAAGAAATCAAAATTTATTTGAACAATGTCTCCAATATGTTCATCATTGTTGATTTCAGTATGAACTATTTTGTATGAAAAAATCTTCTAATAGAAAATAACATTTTTTTTATAAATATTTCTTTGTTATTGATATCCAATAGAATATATTCTTTGATTCCATTTTTAAATCCAAAAACCACATATTTTCTTGCCCTATGTTCTAATTTGGTTCTATTGCTATTAAGAGTAGAAGCAAAACATAAAGAGACAAAAATCTTTAAGATATGTATGAGAAATTTTATATATTAGCTCATAAGGAGTTTTATAATTGATAACAGTAAAAGGAAGTTTATTTATAAAGTAGACAACATGAGAAACAAACAAGGCCCATTCCAATAAGGCTCAATAAAAGAAAATTTGCGTTTTAATCTTTCGCATATGTGCCTTCCATGTTAACGTTTCTAAATGCTTCTTCTTTCACACTTTTACCTTTTCATACATGTTACTTTACTCATTCGTTAAACTTTGAAGTGTTTCTAAGGTTTCATCACGGGTGTGAAGCGGCGACGAAGCTTCAATATTCTGGAGATCATTTTGGATTCAATCACGGTAGTAGGCTTGCGAAGAAGATGAAAGCACGTTGAGAGAAAACCAAGAGAAGAAGACAAGATTAGCAAAATAAATTGTTGAAGGTGAAAACAAAGGAAAACAAAATGTAAAAGTTTTCAACTTTAAACTTTGAATATTCTTATGTATATTTTCTATATGTTTCTGTGTTATTATTTTACATGTGTTGTTATTTTACAAGTGTGAGAAGCCGTAATAAATTTTCAGTGTGTAGATAAATAAACCCTATAGCTAATGTACTGGTTAGACCAATAATAACTAATAAACAAACTTAATTTCTAAAGTGTTTCGTTTTTTTTCTTCTAAAATCAAGCTATATAAGTATTTCATCAAGTATTAGAAATTATACCTAATAGCCTTGTAGTATTAAAAATTACAAATAATCTGTGAAAGTTAATAAATTGATGAAATATTCAATATTTGTGTTAAAGAGTATACAGCGGAGGATACTCAAGAGACGAAATTAATTATTTCTTCAATTATTATATTTACAATAATAATTTAATTTTCATTATAAAATATAATAAAGATAGATCTCATGTTAAAATATTAGTACGAAATTATCTGCGATTTGATTTTTCATCGCGTGCATAAAGAAGATTTTGTTTAATTTTCACATTTCGAAAAGAATTAGTCTCTTACTTTCTTGCGGATATTTGTAAGTGAAAAATTTATGATATTTTGTCTTGTACAAGAATAAAAATAATATATAAATTTATGAAAACATCTTTTCATGATAAAATGGTAGTTACATAACACTAAGAGTACTATGAAACACGAATTAGGTTTTCTTGTCATGTAGCAAAGTAGCATATATGGTTATTTTCCTTTTCAAATTGATTCCTCAAATCCAAAATGGATGTCCCATTGAAAGATACGCACCACCAAAGTTCTCTTTTTTCAACTCAAGTACATTCCTAACTATAAATCTAAAATATTCTCTCCATTAAACACATAGAACAAAAGGAACAATCAAGTGACAATATTGCTCTCAATCAAATGACAAAGAACTAATGATTGTAGTTTGTGGGAGAAACACACACAAGATATGCATTAATATTGAACCATGAAAAGGAAAAACAAAGTGTTTTTGAGTGATGGAAAGGTATGGTACGTGAGTGTGCACTGAAGGTTGAAGCACGCGAGAAGAAATGGCATGCATATAAGAAGCATGCATTTGTGTTTTGCTTTCCTGTGCTGCAGTCACGCTTCAAGTCCTCAGAATAATTAGAAAATCTTTGGGATACCCTATGAACTGTGTTTGTGGTGACACTTTCCGAAAAGAAATATTCTCCTCCTTCTTCTTTTACCAATACAAAACCCTTCTTTCATTCTATATTCTTGTAAGTTTCAACACAAAAATGAAAGCGGATTTCAATATACTTAGAGGTTTTTTCTTTTTTTTTTTCTTTTTTAATTTAGGTATCATAGTTGTTATTAAAGGCAAAGTACATAGGTATAATGTATTTCTTTTGGATTTAGAATCCCAAATATATATATATATATATATATATATATATATATCAATCTAGTTACGTTACAAATTTTGATATAAAAAAAATATTTAAAATATTGATTTTAAAACTAGAAATATAACTAAATCATAATATATAAATATATGTAAATTTTTACACTGATTTTACCACTTGTTATCAAATTCTTATTGGGTCATTTACAAATATCTAATCTTTTGTTCCAGATATTCATTTCACAATATAAAGAAATTAAATAGAAATTCACTTATTAAGAATTATTACGAATTATATAATTTTCAAAATGTTAAAAAATATTGCAAAATTATTAATCTCAACAATTAAGGTTCAAATTTAAAATTTACAATTCAACCTATTATTGAGAAGTACGAGGTTATAGGTTTAAACCCAAGATGATTTTTTTTATTAGCGAAAATTTAGTGAAATAAATAAAATTGAGTTCAAAAGGATGCTTCAACTCCTATACCACAAAATGTCTTTAAGGGAACTAATATATAATACCTATCCAAGCAACCTCTCTTGAACATATCTTAAAATATATTACTTAACCACAACACTAAAACACCTAATCATAAAACATAAATATACATTTAGCTTGTAATTAACATAAATATACATTTAGCTTGTAATTTTTACATGATGCATTAGTCAATTTTCTCGATATCATGCCCTGTTAGTCAATTTTCACCCCATGTCATTATTGATCCTAACAATGCTATATGAATGAAGTTGAAGTTGGAACATTGACACTATATAGGAATTTCACTCTCTTAAACCTCGACTGGGGGCTTGTTTCAGAATACTCAATAGTCTCATATAGCTTAAGAGTCGAAGTCAAAGTCAGTTTATTAAATACACATTTTTCTTTTAACTTTCTGAAACATCTTTTAAAGACAAAATCGTAACGAAGTTCCAAATTCGAAACAAATACTATATATGATTAACGATGTTATATCAACGTACTTAAAGTTATAATAATAATAATAATATATTTTTAAAAAATATAGTAAATATTCGTAGGAATTTATTAATTAAATATTCAAGATAGTTCATTTGTATTTTCTCAGCTTGTTTAGAACGCGTGTGTGTTTATGGTGTGTATTGATTGAATTCAATTAGAATATATAGGTAATTATATTATGTTTTTAAGGACTTTTGAAAATAGACATTTAACGAACTGTAGCACATAACAGAGGGCACTTAATATACTAAAATAAAGTTGAATATTTAAAAGTGAAAAGCAATGTGAATGGTAAACCAGACGTACTTTGAGTAGGGAAGATGAAACATGTAGCACGAACAAACTAAAGTTGCTAGAAAAAGAAAAAGAAAAAGAAAAAAGAAAACGGTGGGATTTCCTTTTGAGTTCTAGGATATTTTAGGACAAAGTAAACACACAAATGAATCATGAGAATGGGGAAATTAGTATGCACACGTACGTGATATTCGCAAAAGAGATTATTAGGGTTTGGTTGATGAGGTTGAAGGATGGTATTGTTTTTCCATGGAGGTGGACCATGATGACTAAATTATGCATGGATGGGTCCTTCAAGAGCTTCATGGCACAAAGACCAAGCTTGATTTTAGAACTTCACTACTCAAAAAGTTGCCACGTTTAACACTATGATGATGGAGTTGAAGATGCTTTTCTTTCTTTGTTTTGGCAACATGTGCAAGCCTTCTTCATTCCTTTGTCTCCTTCCACACTCAAAATGCACGTGTTTGTAGATTAATATTTGATTAATTAAGATTTAGAAATATAAGTGGGAGATGTGTACAAAGAAATATATGTTTTTTTTGTTTATCTAAAGCGTATAATCAAGTATTACTTTTTTTTATTTTTTGAAATGTGTTTTTATGAAGAAAAACAATTCATTAATTTGTTGAAGGCCATTTAAAGAAAATGATAATATATCCTTTTAATCTTTCTGTAGAAAAATATTAAAGGGAAAATTTAAAATTTATCTAATGAAAAATCATGTTAAAATGAATTCTTAATTAATAACTTTATTTTAACATGACTTTTTAATCAATTATTACAAAAACCGCCAAGATAATTATACAAAACAATATATGATTAGTTGGTTGGAAATTTAAAAAAAAAAATTATCGATACACATTATTTTCTCTTAAAAAAGTTTGAAATTTATATAACATAAATTAATTGTATATTATCATCCCTTCACGAATTATATTAAACAATAGATCTTATAGAAGTTGAACAGCGATTCTACGATTTGAAGTAGAAAATTATTGGACCAATAAGCTGAATACGATGACTTTTTAGGGTTTGATATTCCACAATATTCTTCTCTTCCCAAATCTAGAATACTTTTTATATTATAAGAACAAAAATGGAATAATATTTTACTTTTTGTGGATATTTCATGCTCTTCAAAACCTTTCATTTTCTAGAATCGTAACCTTTATTAGGTTAGATGAGTTCCCTAAACTATCATTGTCATTCATGATATGCTACCCTTTCTTCTTGTCTCCCTATGGTCCTAGATCAGTCCAAAGACCATACTAAATTTAATCAAATATATATAAAAATTAAATGAACTTAATCACTTTTAATCTCATAACCAATTTCCAAGTCCATAAAATCGGCTAGAAATGTGAGTACGTGACAAATATCCAACAAAATTGTAGTTAAAAAATAAACCTCGTACATGAAGAAGATGGAAAAAAAAAAAGTTGGTCAGAAAAAGGCAAAAAATAAATAAAATAAATGTTTTGGGTTAATTTAATTTAGAAAAGAAATAGAAGATCTAATGAAGTGACATTAATATATAACAATGTTTGGACGAGATGAAGCTGATCCGCTAATATCGCGCGACGAAATTTTTAGTCCAAAAAATCGGCTAGACGTGACAAATTACAAATTTCATAAAAGAATGATAGTTAAATATAAAAATGAAGGTGGTAGTGGTACACGCAGACACACAAATAAAAAAAAAGGTTAATTTGTAAATTCTCTTTCGGCGTAAAATAACTCAATGTTTTGTCGTACATGCAAAATAAAATCCGAACCTTGTACTTTTAATCAAGTGTTTGATTTAGGAAAGAGAGTGAACGGAAAAAGAAGCGAAAAAAAAAAGGAAGTGATTTTAAATTTTTTAGTAGAAAAAAAAAAACAATATATATATATATATATATATATAATTTATAACAATCAATAATGTAGATTATTTTTATAATTGTTTTTTCTATATGTATTCTTTTTTTTACTCATACAAACATGATTGATTTTATTGATTCAGTTATTTTAGAAAAAAAATATTTACTATAAGCAGTAGTTGTTATGAGTCATTGTTATGAAACGTATTGTATAATTATAATATTATAGAAATAGTAAAAAGATATTATTTTTACCACTACTTTTTTGTAGATATTGTTTAATAATTTGAATATAAATTTTATTAACTTCTTTTCAATGCTTCTATTTTATGTAAATATAAATATTGAAGTGATTTTCTAGCAAATTAAGAAAAAAATAATATATAATTAAAAATTGAAAGCATCAATCAATTTAATTTTTTAAAAGGAGTAAAATTATTTTAAATCGAAAGAAAGATGGCTAATAATAAATAATGTTCTTAAGGAAGATTATATTAATTGTACACAAAGAAGATGGACAAAAAAGAAATTTGGTCAATTATTTTGTTCACACTAACCATGATTCAAATTCAATTTTCAAACTTCTCATTTGGATAGATAATATGCAAATTTTATATATGTTTGCACTGAGATTTTTCTAATCCTATTATGGTACCCTAATTCAAACTTTTTGTAGAAAATAATATCAAATTGTTGATATTTTTTTATTTATTTAAAAGGAATAAAATTAATAAAAGTACTTACTTTCTGAAACATTGTTACGTCCTACATGGAAAAATAATATTTCAAAGCATGAATTGATACAGTGTATCTAACAAACCTTTCTCTAGGACAAAGCAACAAAAGAAAATGTTGGAGAAGATTTTAAACATGTATAATTTGATTCAACTTTTTTTCGACACTTTTAAATTAAAAAATTTGTTCCCCTATAATGTTGTCGACTTGTCGTAAATACCATCTAAAGCCAAAATATACGTATTTTTCACTCTGTCTGCGTTATCCACGAGTACTTTCTACTTCCTTGTATTTTTTTTCTTCTTAATTAATTTTTTCCTTGCTGACATAACACACAGTATATATATATATATATTACCTACACACGTGTGTCAACCAAATACAGACATATTTAACTACCTAGTAATAATGTAAACAAATACATAAAGAAGTGTATACGTAATACTGACATGGACCACCGTATGCACATGTTTTATATATGGTAAAAATAAATAAATAAATACTACAGACACTAAAGAGGCACTTATTTTAGTATTTTATAGTGTATCATAAATGCTATAAATGATTTAATTTATGGTAAAGTGAGATTTGAATTATTTTGATTTTTGAGATGAGATGGATTCAAAAGTTTGAAGAGGACCATAAATTTTGAATACTGGCCACTTACAGAATATTCGCGTCGTCCTCCTTCCACGTTTTGCAGATCTAATATTTTGTCTAATATTTTATATGGGCAGTACCATCATCTATGCAATATTAAACTCAGATCACCTTTACACATCTAGATAATGAAAACAATTTTTTATTTAAAAGTATTAGAAACAACTTCCAAAATATATTGGAAAACCAACGCGGAAGAATAATTAACAACTTTATCCAAAATCAACTTAATAAACTAAGTATATTCAAATTAATATGAAATTAGTTATCATATTTATATTTATCCATATATATATATATATATATAAATAAATAAATAAATAAAGGCTTAATGGTTTGAGAGTTTAATAAGATTTATTATTTTTAATTATTAAAGTTAATTTGAGTATCAAATAACCTCATCATCTTGGGTTTAAGACAATCACGAAACAAAATATTGAGAACATTTTCAAAAAAGCATAATACAAATTCAAGATAAGAAAGGAGACCTTCTTATCTCCATACAACAATAATTAACGTCCATTGTGAGTTCAGGAGAACGTTGAAGGAATCAATAATGTTGGCAAGAAATACAACAAATAATCGCTAAAGATTAGGAGAAGCAATGATCAACTGAGAAAGGGCACATGACATTTCTCTCGACCCTTTAAAAGAAGATGACATAGTTGATAAAAAAAAACAGAGGAGATTAGTGCTTTGAAACAGAAGAATTAAGAGATGAGAAAAAGATTAGGGGAAGGAACCCATGTATCTCGCCCTTTTGAAGAAGTTAACCAGGAAATTGTGAAGGACATAACCATCTCACCTAGGTCGAGCTCATCCCTACCATAGTAACCCAAGCTTAGGAAGTAGAAAGCCATAAGGTTGATCAGTCTCAAATCCACACATCACCCAATTGATAACGATAAAAGGCACATGTTTGTTGATAGCATATAATGGATGTCGTACTTCCACTTACGAGAAAGGATGGAAAATTGGTCAAATACAGCTGAACAACAAACCTGGACGAGTACGCAGATGTCTACGTCACATAAATAAACCTATACACAACAGATGACATCGTTCTATGCGTGTTTTCCCCACGTTATTGAAGGGGTGAGCTAAGTTGGTTCACACGACTCTCTCTTTCTCTATTAACTTACTCGACACGCTGGTAACCAAATTTAAAACATAGTTTGTGACAAGCTGACCCTACTATCTAACATCCATCGTTTTAGTGGACATCCAACAAGAGAAGGAAGAATAGCTTAAACTCTTCATGGAGAGATTCAGAAAAGTAGCTCTGAACATCAAGTACCGAGTTGTGACGAAGGGTCGCAAAATTCATACAGGTGGAGGAATTACAAGACTTTAGAAACAAGGCAAAAGCAGAGATAGTGCAAGAGAAAATAAGAGAAAAGGAAGGACCGAGCAGGCCTTATCCAATCATAAAACCATGAGAACATAGAACACCAAGGTTTTCGCAGTATACCTCTCTTAATGTTGATCACTTTGAATATAGCCTCAACGTTGAATCAGTTTCAACCCTAAGGAAGGTAACAACATCACTGAACACTGAGACTAACAAATAATGTAGATACCATTGCAATTTTGGTCACATATCAGACCTTAAAGCACAAAATTGAGGAGTTCACATAGGTAGGTCGCCTTCGATGATTCATCAGAGAAATAAGATATCGAACGGTACCTCGATCACTAGGGAGAGTGGAGCAACGTGTTTGCCGAGATCGTGATAGAAGAAACCACCAAGATGATTTCACCAAGAAGAAGATGAGCGATGAAGGCCACACCAATGCCCTATAATAAAGCAAGAACACAACCGAGAAGCACCTCTTTAAGGTGTTGGTAGATTCATGGGAGGAGGAGCATCTACATCTGCAAGAAAGAGACACCTTTGAATCAATTAATGTTGTGACCTTCCCCTGCAAAAGGATGCCATCCATCATCATTACAGAAGCTGACATCAAAGTTATAGACCTCGTGCAAGACGTCGTAATGGTGGACGTTAAAAACTTCGCAGTCATGAAGACCCTAGTTGGTTAGGGGAGCTTAGTGGACATCCTATAATAAAAGACTTTTAAGAAGTTGCAAATTCCTGAGACTAAGGTCCAATCATATAACAACCAGATCATGGAGTTCTCGAGGGAAAAGGTGGATACAAAAGGCTACATACGAAGTTGGCAAAGGAAGCCTCAGAAGCAAGACTATCAAGATCCAATACCTACTCGTCGACACCAACACTTCCTACAACATTCACTTAGGAAGGCCATCTTTGTACAAGTTAGGAATAATAATATCTACATTTCACTTGGCGATGGAATTTCCCTCAATATTAGGAGACATAATCACCATTCGTGTTGATCAAAGAACCATAAGAGAATGTTATGCTACAAGCCTAAGAATTGAGTCTTTGTCTTTGAACCAAAACTCATCACAATCGGGAAAAGATAACACGATTGTTATGATTGACTTTGACCCAAGAATAAACAACATCCAGGTAGAACTGGATGAAGATACCACACCCTTACACATAAATGATGAGGGATAATGCACTAAGATAAGAACTTCCCTAACAAGCTCCAAGGCCAAGACAATATCCCGAGTCCTCACCAGCAATGCTAATTTATTTGCATGGACCACGACTGACATGTAGGGCGTCAACCCAATCTTGTACAATCTCTCAATATACATATAAGCACGACCTGTTGTGTAGAAGGAAAAAAAATGGGAAAAAAGAGAAAAACAACTAAAGAGGAAGTCAAGAAGATAATCAATGTTGGGTTCATTAAAGAAGACCAATACACGACATGGCTCACAAATGTCATTATGGTTAAGAAGGCCAACGGAAAATGGAGAATATGCACCGACCACACCGATCTAAACAAGATATGTCCGGAAGATGCCTACCCATTGCCATCCATGGACTAGTCAATTGATGAAGCAACAAGTCATAAAATACTCAATTTTCTCAATGTGTACTCGAGATACAATCAAATACGAATGCATCAGAGGGATAAAGAAAAAATGACATTCATGACAAATGATGCCAACTACTTTTACAAGGTCATGTCATTAGATCTCAAGAACATTAGTGTCACATACCAGAGGTTAATAGATAAGGTCTTCAAGTGCCACATTCGACACAATGTTGAGGTATATGTTGATGTAGTGAAGTATGAATCGTGCGAAAAACATGTTGAGGATCTCAACAAAGTTTTCGCCACATTGAGGAAGCAATGAGAGTAAACCTCGACAAATGTGTGTTCAATGTAAAGGGTGAAAAATTCTTCACTTTAGCGTCGAGCTATAGTGGAAATGCATAGGCCAAAGAATTTAAAAGAGGTACAAAGACTTGCTAGGAGATTCATGTTATTATCTTGGTTCATGCCAAAATTAGCCGAAAAGATTAAACTGATAATCCAACTCATGAAAAAGCGTCAAGATTCAACTAGGATCCAAAGTGTGAAGAGATATTATTGGGAATACAAATTTTCTTGTCATCCCTACTGATAATCCAAAAGTCATCCCTAACAAAGTTCATCATCGTGTACCAATCAGTCTTAGCAGAAGCCATCAGCGTAGCGTTGGTACAAGATATAAGCAAGGAACAAAGATTGATATACTTCATCAATCAAACTTTGCAAGAGGGTGAGACAAGATACCAAATGATTGAAAAGGTACCATTGGGCTTGGAAACCAAAGCTTGAAGGATGAGACCATATTTCCAAAATCATTCAATAATCGTCAGAACTGACTACCTCATAAACAAGGTCCTCTCCAAACATGACCTTGTTGGACAAAGGATCAACTAGTCGTTGTAACTCTCTGAGTATGACATCAAGTACGAACTGAGAGGATCAATTAAGTAATAATGTTTGGTTGATTTCACAACTGAAATGAGGACGAAACATGAACTACAATCAGTACAATGGATTATACACATAGACAACTCTTCCAATACCTAAGTTTGTGGTGTCGGGGTGGTCGTAAAGGGGCCCAGAGGGCTACTCTTAGAACAATCCCTTCCATTAAACTTTAAGACATCGAATAATCAAGCCGAGTAAGAGTAGCTCACAGCAAGGTTGACATTAGCCAAAGACATAGATGCAAAAAATGTCATGTGCAAAAGATATTCACAATTGACAATCGACCACATGATCGAAGTGTTCAAGGTAAAGGACCCACTGCTCCTCAAATATTACCACAAGGTATTTGGTATGTTTTTCGAGTTTGATACAACAACCATGGAGCACATCTGAAGAGAACATAGCGTCAAAGCCAACTTAGTGTCAAAACTAGCCAACACAAAAAGGAAAAGCCATGGTGAACTCCTCAAAGGGAAAACAGAGATATGCATTCGTAAACATACACACATACGTGTAGAAAAATTCATATGGAGCACCCTCTCAGCCAAGACACACGTTATTAGTAGTGCTACAATGCTCCATTGAGACTATACCTATCTCAACATCCTTTTTTAACATTGTCACATTTTTCGAGAAAGATTCCACCATAGATGACCACTATTAATACTTAGAAAAGTACTTAATCACATACGTACGTACCCAATGATAACCAGATCGAAGTGGAAGGTCATTCTCGACCAACTCCATGGCAAGATCTACAACTCTGCCCAATGCATCAACCTGACATATCTCTATCTTGGAAGTTGAACTAACTCCACAATAACAACCAAAGACTCATCAGAATCCTCCGACAGTACCAACCTAAAGAAGCCAACATGCTTGAAGAAGAGGACATTACTAACTTAGGAGAACAACAAACTCTTTACATCTAACCACTACTCAAATTGATAATAAAAAAAATAGGTGGTCCCAACACAAAGACCCATCCATATTTATAGAAATTGAAACATAAGCAACCCAAACAACACTTCTCCCCCAACCATTAGATCTGTTTACATCCAACAATCGTAACCATACTAAACACAGATCATGAGAGACGATGTTTCAGGCCCCATCTAACTTGTACCAAAAATCTTCTAGACTCTTTGGGACATGTCCCTTGAGCATAGTGGGTAGTGAGGAGTGAGTATGTAACTGTGTATGTCTTAATCAAATGAACAAACACCTATCAAGGAAAATAGGTAGAATTTTCTTGTAAAAGTAAGCTCTCGAACAAAGTTGTCAAGCCTAGAAGATTAATTATCATATATGATCAAAACCATATGATTAATACCAGTTATGCAATATTAAGCAAAAATTACCTTAACACCAAATCTTACTTAGAACCCTTCATATAACCAAAATGACTTTAAAAACGATACTAAATACACATCAAAGAAAAACCGACACAAAAAAATAATTAAAAAACAAAACCAATTCCAAATCAACTTAATAAAATGACTATATTGATAGACTAATATAAGACTAATTATAATATTCATATTGATCCAAACAAAAGATCCTGTACAAATTTATAAATAGCTTGATTTGAAACAAATAAATATTGTGTTTTTAATAACATTGACAACTCTCAACTAATAAAGATAATTTAAATATTTAAGTATAACCCATCATATTATCCAAAAGAAGATACTCAAGAAGTAAGATGATGAAAACATCTCAAAAGAAACGTAATATAAATCAAGGACAAAAAAAATGATTTTTTTCTACTCATTATAGATAAATCATTGCCATGTTTTAATTTGCATTGGTCATGATATTGAAGCATTACACTCAATCGTTTATGAAAGAATATTTTAGTTAGAAAAGAATATTTCATATTATAAAATTATATAATCTATCATATACCTTAACCACAGAAAAATTGACATGAAGAGTATTATTAAATTAATATAATGTTTAAAATTATATTCTTACTGATCTAAAGATAATTGGCAAATTTACACGTAAACTTAGGCCCAAAAGCTAATTTAAAGATATTTTTCAACCTTTAGAAAGTCTTGCCATTGGACTTTTAAATAAACTTTCAAATCAAATTATGCTTTTAAAAAAGTCAAGCTTTAAAATAGAACAATATCAAATAAATAGACTAAGTTCAAAGCCTTAAAAAATTGACAAGACCAAAGTTTTGTAAACCTAACTCTCCCCTTTTGTTTACCTCACTGTTATTTTAACTTTTAATGTTCTTAAAGTTACTTGTAGTAACAAGAAAAATTCCCATAAAACCATGAAACTAAATACACTAAAACTAGATTGAGGTTTCCAATAATTTATCTTCTAATAGTTGTAGATCAGTTTTAAACTCTTCCTCTATTCTCCTTATTAATATGCTCTTCCAATCAATTCTGACAAGGCTTTCATCAAAAATATATTATGGACACAGACAAATTTTCTCATAAAGACTTTTAAAGAAAGAAAACTATGAAAATTTATAAATTTCGTCGTAAATTAAAAAGTACTTGAATTAAAAAAGTAAAAAATTTAAAAGATTATATGAATTTATTTATTTTCTCCTAGAAGTTCTTTTGGAAAAGTTTATTCAAGCCTATCTAACACGTCCTTTCACATAGAACAAAAGAGAAGATAATACTAAATTGATTTTCAATGAATTCATATTGTATTACCATGCATATAATGCCTTGTGGCAGATTCATTGGTGCTTAATCCCCTAACAGTAGATTTTTGTTCACAAGTAATTAGAATGCAACTGTTCAACTTGGGCCTTACATAACGACATGATTAAAGTTTGTGGTGGGTATTCACAAACTTTAGAACCAGAATACAAAACAAGTAGGACAATTTGCAAGTAGAAATCAAAATAATCAAGCAAAGTACTACAAAAGATTAAATTGAACACTTCAGCATCATAAATCAATGTCAACTATGTTAGCCACTGGGTACAAGGTATTGCAACTTGTCCTTTTTGGCGGTTTTCACGTTTTATCTTCCCAAAACCTTTTTATCCTGTTCAGCTAACAGCACAGTAAACAACTTACACCATTTTTTTTTATAATATGATATTTATTTATATATGATCACATCCTTTCATCCCATACCACAAAGGTCTTGTCAGCCTAGTGTATCAAATTGTTCATTTCAAATGTCATGTCATATCATATCTCTTCACTAACCTGAAGTTATCATATTTTGTAACACAATGCCTTTAACTCCTTGTAAAATCAATAGTTTCCACTTGGGTGTGTGGAAAACAATGGGTTAATAATTGTGCTAGTGGCACCACTTCTCTAGTTTTTTACCTCACTGTAGAACCTGCATAAAAAAGAAAACGTTTTCTTCGATTAAAAAGCTCTAAGTTTATGCACAAAAACATGTGACCAATATCATAGCTGCATAGGAAAAATTGTATTTTGTTTTGAACATAGGCAAAACATGGCGGGTAGAACATTGATCCTCCTAGAACTCCACATTTGGTTTGGATAAATAAACAAAATGCAACCATTAATCATAATGAAAAAGAGGGAAAAAAAAAACTACCTTGACAACTTTAGCACTCTCAATTGTACAGTATACTCATGGGCTTATCTGAGTATAATAGTAAGTCGATGCCTTGATGGGGCCACCTGAATTTAGATTAAACTAGTTGACATGTCAGCAAAATTGTGAATGCAAGTGTTGTGTGAATAGCATTATTTCTTGAAGAATAACTACGTACAAATGGAAAACTTCTTAGAAGAAGGATCATGTATAAAATAGCTTCTGCATTTGGCAAATTCAAAGTGATTATTTGACTAACATTTTTAAAGTTGAACTCCAGTAGATTTTGTCAAACCAACTAAATCCACTTACTGATCCAATGCAAAAACTGATTATGCATCATATTTACCTAATTTAATATTTATAACAATGATGTCCGGAGAAGTAAAATGAATGGGTAAAAATCAAACCTATTAGATAAATATCTATAGTTTGAGAAGCAGTGCAGTAACTTTCAAATTAAATCCTTACAGGCCTCAAATGGCAAAGTTCCTTGGATACCTCACAAGATAGATTTTGACCACTAAGACATTTAATTAGTTAGTCTTTCTACTTTAGTCCACACTTGTGCTTCAAAAGCATGATTGATTTGCCATCATAAATTAATACCAATACATATTCAGTGTGCACTGGAACACAGTAGAAAGTGATATTTGAAAAAGACTTGGAAGAACGTTCTATCTCTTAATGTTGAACTCAATAAGAAATTTTTTAATTGATTCAAGTATGGTATCGATATCACGTTTGACTTAGACAATAGGATCTCAACAGAAAGCGAAGTCGTCATAATAAGCACTCGATAATATTCCGCTATTGGCTTGCAATGGACAAATGAACCATTACGTGAAACTTCTTTCTATCATTATCAAAGCTTCAACACTCTAGAACTCACTCCATTAATTCAGTTTTAAGAAAAAGATCCAACCACGAGAAGTAAAACAAAGCAACAAAAGATTCGAATGATGGAAAAGAAAACAAGCTAACAAGGAAAATAGTAACAGGGCTGAAATGTACCTTTCATGGGGTCCAAGGAAGTCTGCAATTCAATGTATATAACTCTCCACATTTGACTTATGGACAAAAGCAATAGCCTTCCACTCATGATCCATTATTCTTGTACGCCAAAAAATGTCCAGTCTTGCATTTTTGGCCCGCGCCAGTTTTGTCTAGAGCATCCACATCAACCAAACTAGTGTGATGACCAATATTTCAAGCACGACTTTGCAGACAATCAAATATTCCAATTAGAGTTTAATTAAAAGAAGAGGAACATACATTTATATAATACACAAATAGCAAGTCACTAAACGGAAGTAGCGGATATGATCATGTCAAAGGAGCTCTAATAATAATGAAAATGATTACTGCAAGCCATATGAACTATGTCATCCTAAACAAGTATTTTTCAAAGACCAGTGACACAAGATCCTAAGGTCAAAAAGAAGCCTTGTGGAGAATGGTGAGTTAGTTATTAGAATTTGATACAATGACCACATACGAAATAATTGGACCGAAAGATGTGCAAGAGAGGATCTTCATAAACCAAGTTACAAGAATTACATATGATGCTGACAACTAACAACCAGTGCCAAATCAACCCAAAGAGCAGAAAAGGAAAGTTTATGCTTCAATACTATTCCTAGGTAAGACATTTTGAAGTATATGTGTTTCCTATAGTTTCTGCTTTTACTGTAATAAAAACTCAATTTAAATAACATTATCATCACAAGGTTTAGAGAAATGTCATAGGTGATTTCAATGATATTATCAGTGGCAAGTTTTTTCTTAATAATTTCCAATTTTTTTAGACAATCCCACGTGAGAAAGATATACTAAAGTTTTAATAAAGCCACAACGTGTAATCCACTTTACATATCAATATAGATAATCTGAACAATACAAAATACCTTAGCAGCAGTCTCAATAATGCAAAGCCAGTTAAAATGTTAGAAGTAGCAGTCTCAACAATGCAAAACCAATCAAAATGTCAGAAGTATATAGATCCTCTGAATCTTTTACCTGAATTACACTTTTAATCTTCACAGATACATAACAAAACGGTTTATTTACAGATCAAATTAATTTAAGAAAATGATAGGATTGGGAAGAAAAAGTATCCTCTCTCACATGTATGAGGGTAATTGATAAAACAATGGTATATCAGTTTAAACAACCAAACTTTCTGTTGAAGTTGTGAGCTACATAGTTCTTTTTCTAGTTTTTCTAAACCAAGAACTTGTCAAGATAGAAAAAGGGTACAGATGCAAGGAAACTTCCCAAAATGCAAAAATCACTATGAACAAGGAACACGCAACACAGCATGTCAATTTGGTTGAAGATCTAACAAAAGATACCTCCTAGAAAGAACATTAACAAAATAGCACAAAGCAGCTAGCTAAACTGCTCAATCTGAATGAATTGAACAGGCAACCAATGACCAATAACGATTGGAGCATTTCATTCCACGTTTCCAAAAAGATACACTAAATAACCACAAACTGAGAATATCAGCAAATGCCAAATTCTCTAAATTTTTCGACGAGGAACTGCTGTGTATTCTTGAAGAAAACCAACTGTAATTACAAAAATCTATCCCACACTTTCATCATTGTTGGAATGAGATCCTCCTTTCTTAGACCGACAATTGAAATACCTGCCAAATACCCTTTGACGCTCATGTCAATAACAAGAAGTATATAGGATAGATGTAGGCATGAATGTAAAACAAACCAGATGTCCCTTTATAGAGATGAGAGTGTTTATCTGTTGGTAAAGAGTGTAAGTCTATTTACATGAGATATGTTAGAATAAGTTGTCTTAAATAGAATTTATTGTAAAGTTGTTGTGTGATTTGTCTTGTACCTAGTTCCTAGATATACCTTTTCATATTCTCTTTTCTAACCTCTCAAAAATTGTATCTTATGCCTAGAAAGTTATCATAAATATGAGATCCTAAGAGGGAAATACACTCTAAAATTCATCCTATACTCTTGTATTTTTCTCAAGTTGGTATCAAAGTAGGTAAATCCCGGTCAGGCAAGAAATTGCCATTTGGTCATTGTCTATAGCCGTCTACCATTGTCATTGGAGTTTCATCTACTAACGCTTGGATTCGATGCACCTCGAGGAGCACAACCCAACCTAGGTGAGCCCTCATCTAAATTTCGGCCAATGCACCATCACCATCATGGCTGCCCTAAGCTCGTGTGTCTCGCATGCCGCCTTCTATGCTCGGAATCCTTTTGGACCACCACGATTCAACTCAATAAAATCTTCTAAGCTCATGTTCGGCCTTTGTTTTTCATTTCAATACCATTTACACCCTTATTTTCTTCTATTTCTCACCCTAAAAATTCTCATGTTACTACTTTAGCCAATGGATCCAAAGGTACTTGGAGTTTATCAAATCTCCCTTTCTCCCTCCTTAAACCTAAAGCATGTTCTCTTCCCTAATTGCTCTTTTAACCTAATTTCCTTAAGTCAATTAATCAAATCTATAAATTGTTCCATAACCTTTGATGCAAATTCTTTCGTTATACAAGAGTGTGGTACAGTTTGATTGATTGGCGAAGGACATAAATCTAGAGGACACTACTATCTTGGTACTAGACCGTCAATGTCTTGTTTAACCTTCCCATCTTCTAAGCTTTTGCATGATCGCTTAGGTCATCCACATTTATCAAAATTAAAAAGGACGATTCTTCAACTTAGCAAACTCCAAGTCTTAGAATATGAGTAATGTCAATTAGAAAAGCATATGCAGTCCTCTTTTCCAAAAAGAATTGAAACAAGGTTCAACTCTATCTTTTCTATATTCATTTTGACATATTGGGTCCAAGTCAAGTCACATTCTTTGGGTTTCGTTATTTTGTCACTATTATTGATGAATATTCTCATTGTACTTAGATTTACTTAATGACAGATAGATCTAAACTTTTGAATATCTTTTCGTCTTTTCTTAATGAAACTAAAAACCAATTTTCCCAAGTGATCAAGATCTTAAGAAGTGATAATGCCAAAGAATACTTTTCTTCTGGTTTCTCTACTCTTTTAAATTCACATAGTATTTTACATCAATCCACTTGTCCTCATACACCTCATGCAGAATCCTTGTATTGATCATTGAAATATTGTCATCCATTTTCTTAAGATATCTCAAAAAGGCTCTAGGACAAGGACTACTTTATGAAGATAAAGGGAATACCCAAGTCTTTGGATATTGTGATTCTGATTGGGCTGGTTCTCCAATTGACAGACACTCTACTATAGGATATTGTGTTTTCTTTGGAGAAAATGTTATCTTTAGGAAAAACAAGAAACAAAATGTTGTTGCCCAACTCACTTGTGAGCTTATGTAGGTAAGGCAGTTCCCCCAAAAATTAGATTTTTGTGAGATTCAATCAATGAAGATGTATTGTGATAACCAAGTTGCTTTCCACGTTGTTTTCAATCCAGTACTCCATGAGAGAACTAAACACCTATAAATGACTATCATTTTATTTGAGAAGAGTTGTTGTCCAAGGAAATCTGCACTGAGTTTGTCGGATCAAATGATCAACTTACAGACGTATTAACAAAATTCTTGAGAGGACCTCAGATTGAATTTATTCGTACCAAGCATGTTTCATACAATTTGTATGCTCCAGATTCACAAGGAGTGTTAGAATAAGTTGTATTAGATAGAACTAACTATAAAGTTGTTATGTGCTATGTTGTATCCAGTTACTAGATATATCTTTTCATATTCTCTTCTTTTCCCTCTCATATCATTGCATCTAATGTCTCCAAAGTTATTATAAATATGAGATCCTAAGCGGGAAATACACTCTAAAATTCATTCTCCACTCTTTTGTATTTTTCCCAGGTAGATGTTTCTCAGATATTCTAGGTGGATATTTTGGATATGGTATCACTTTAGGTTGGATAATACAATTATCATGATCATTAAGAAAAGTATTTTATTGCAATTTTGCCTCAGATTTGATATTATGGTAAAAATAAGATATATATTCATCTAGACATAAATCATGAAATAGTCATCTTGCGTAGTACACCAATCTTCACCAAATGCACCAAAGAGGTTATCCGAGAGGCATTAAAAATAATTTGAACTGAGGACATTAAGTGTTCGCAAAACTTGGCTTCTAGCCTATTTGACTTACTCAAAAGCTTCAGAATATGAGCTTATATTATCTATTTGTAGTGTTTTGATAGTGTTTTCTAAAATGCTACTTCATGTAGCATTTTTATGCCATTTACACTTGTCACCTAGTTTAATAGCTTGTTTTATGCAATGTTTTTAATTGAATCAACTAGCTTATCCCCTAGTTTTAGTAAACATGGACTTAGGTGTTCTATTCTGTAAATCAATTGTTACTCAATTAAAATCAAAACATTAAGTTGACAAGGGGGGAGTGAAATATAAAATAAAAAAGACGTAGATTAGCATCCAAGGTGAAAATTTGGGATCAACCTATACTTTTTTCCCTAATACCTTGAAAGTCTTAAATAAAGTTTCCTCTTAATCATAAATCAAAGTTTCATAGTACCAATAACAATGTAGGTAACTAGTGACACAAAAGATCATGAATAATGATACCACTCATATACTATATTGTAATTACAACAATTTAAGTAGAAAAATGAGAAAAGAGAGAAAGAACTCTCAAGAATGGAAGATAATATTATTATGTGACGTTATACTAAATACAATTATTTATTTATGCATTTACTTAGTACATATACCAAGACTTTTAATACTTGTTAGAGATCTCACATCCACCAGTGAAATAATTAAATAAGATTATATAAGTGAGAGTAACCCTCACCTAACAAAAGCTAGTTTTGTGGAGTTCAGCTAGGCCCAAACCAAAATTCTAAGGTTGAGAGGATCAACAAGAACACTAGATGTAAAATTAGGGTTAACAGTTACTTCCTACTGTGTGCCTCAGCTTCCAATGAAGTCATTGAGATAGAAGGCAGAGTGTCATCCATAAAGAAGGCACTTGTTGCAGTCTCACAATGTGTTTAAGATTCTCCTTAATGGGGAGTAAACCTCATGAAATGGTTCAGTAAGAAGTGTAAAATAAAATAAAAAAGAGGCATGGATTAATCCCTTGTGTGTATTGAGCACATAAGGTTATGTATTTGTAAATAAGAAAAAATGAAAAAGGCATGGACTAAGCCCGTTTCATCTAATACTCCCCTTCAAGTTAGTGCATAAAAATCATGTATAACAAACTTGTTATAAATATAATCAATTCTAGAATCTCATAAAGATTTAGAAAAAATATCTACTAATTGATTATTTGAACTAAGAAACCCAAAATCTTAATATCTCCATATACAAACTTTTCTTGAATAAAAAGACAATCTAACTCAATATTTTTGGTCATTTATAAATAAGAAATGCGAAAGACATGGGCTAAGTCCTTATGAGACTTTAACTGCAGCACCACCTGAGATTGTAGATCATCTTTTGCTGAGGATCCCTGAACTATCTACTTTTGCTATAACACCTATAAACTGATACCATATTAGAGAGAAAATGTATTTGTGTATTATAGACTAAATAGTACTAAAGTGATAGCGATTGTTTGCACAGTAATATGTAGTATAGACTCAATAGGAGTTAGTTGTAAGAGATAAACCAAGTCAGTTAGGTAACTGATAACACCCTACTATAGTTACTACAAGAGCTTTATTAGATACAAAGGAGTCATACACTCACATCTTCTTAAACTCATTCTATACAAGGGTCAAGAATCCATTCAAAACAAAACAAATTTGTGAGCATATCTTTCTCTCTTTGAACAAAATGAAAAATAGATTACAAAGAAAAAGTAATTGAAACAATGTCTAAATAAATAAGAATCACAAAAACAGTGTGAAATAAAAAGAAAACAAAGCAAAAATTATTCTAGTTCTCTAATAAAGACATTCTTTTTTAAATTTAGTCCTTCACAAGTCTAGTTTTACCAATTAAATTATATAAAGTTTTGATTTAGTTCCAGCATACTTTTAGTATGGTGTATGAAAAACGGCACAGAAGAAATAAATTTAGAAATAAAGCATCAAAGGATTCACTTGATAAACCACCAGCACATGATAAGTCAAGGAGCTATTATTTTACTTTAGCTTCTAATATATCTAACCAAAACTCCTCCTTGATGAGAGAAAATTTTGGCCCCATGATATTTAACATTATGAGCTACATCAATAAACACGTAGAAACATTGAGACAATCCCACTTGGAGCCCCCATCAAATACCATGAAATATTGGCATAATAAACATTCTAAGTAGAAATATCAATCACTTCTGCCACTGCTGACAAGCACACTGCTTTTACACCCTTTTGGTAGTTAGTAAGTAATGCAAGTTAGCAAAGAATAACATGTATTGCAAGCCAACACAACAAATTGAGAAAAAAAAAGTGTATATCTCTTGTGAATAGCAGCACCTTCTTCAAAGTATTTTACATTACTAAATGCTATCTTCTTTTATGGTTCTTCAACAACCACCAATAAGCGTGTAAGCCTTTTCAGACTAGGTGGCGTCAGTGTATTAATAGCTAACTAACATCTAACAAAAAACAAAGTTAACTAACTACCAACAGATGCAGTTGTTCAACACTAGTGTAATACAGTGAAATATCAAACAATGCTGTCATGAATTATATTCATACAACAGAAACCATTGACCTCTAGATCCTTCTTAATAGTTTCACCCATTGTATGTATCTCTTTAGTCAGGAAAAAACCACACACAAACAAATTATTTAAGGACGTAACCAATGGGACTATTGCAAGGGAAAGGGTAGAATTAGCAAAATAAAACAAAGCATGAGACGTCAAATTGAAAATTGTGATACCAGAGTATACTCATGTACGACAACAGCCACATATGCTATGGATAATAGTCTCTTACATCCAAACATTGGTAATGAGCTGTAGAACTCGTGACCTATACATGCAAAATCTAAAACATAAATGATCTAGTCAACAAAGAGTGAAACAATCTGCAGCAAGGAAATATAATTTTATTTTTTATTTTCAGTATCTAGCAAGTTTTGAAAAGTATAAAATAAATATAGTACGTATGGTTTTATTAGCAATAGAGTGTCTTGTTTAATAAAATAAAACACATTAAGAAAAAAGAAAATAACTACAGAAAGGAAGATTTCAATGCTATATAACCACAATTTATTGAAAATGGTTGATATTAGAGTGATTATATGGACAGGTGAAAAGACAAAAGGGACACAATAAAAGGTGTAACTCAAAAGAGAGTCTGAAGAATACTTTGGCATGTGCGTTACTCTATTTATACAAGAGTGTATTACTAATGTTAGTCTTGGGTAGTTTGGTCAGTAGAGCAGTCACTCTGATAGTTGTATATGTATGCTCTATATAAGAGCTTCTTGTAACAGATTGCAACTATTTTCAATAATAAAATATTTCCATTATTAAAAGCAAGTTTGAACCATTTCCATTTGAAGAAGTTGAGATACTACTTCTCGCACATAAGTTGCATCTTCAAAAGTTTCCAAGGAGATTCAAGTTCCGACACTGTTAATCTCACTCAAGTTCCTTCGTCCAACACAATTTCACAACTGTGAATGCGATCCAAGGTTTAAAATCATGAACTGTATCACCAGACAAGGAGATGATATCTTAATTGTGGCCACCATTGCCATTGGCTTTTACATTTACTAGAGACAATCATGACAGAAACTGAGATTTAAGATCCCACAAAGACGTAAACCTCTATTTATACTTAAACTATGACCATGCAAAGACAACTACACCCTCTACTTATGATGTACTGAAGTAGCCACTTACATAACCAAGATGACGAAAATTATTATACAAACCAAGCCTGTTCAATATACAACATACAACTAAAATAAATTCAGCTGAGATAGTTAATGAGTAGTGACTATTTCAAAGGATCCTAACCTTTCAAAAAATATATCGAGAGATGAGTACCTGGGTTCAAAACAAAAATTAAAAGAAGGATTTAGAGTATGGGAAGTTATCAACCATAGGAATCCAAAGACCAAGACTTTTAAGATCTTACTCATATTCTTCTTAAAACAAAACTTGAGAAACATCTCCCTATAACAATAATAAGCAAGGGCGAAAACAAAAACCAAAACTACTCAAGGTGAACTTCTGGAAGCTTACATGAACTATATTAATCTAATATTTAACGTCCAATCATTCTTGTTATGGGTGACATTAATAATCCTGTGGCGGAAGACAAGTAGGTCAAGTCACAATTAATTCATAACGCTTGGATTTTTACGTTCTTAAGTAGAAAGAGTTGCATCCTTACTTTCAACTACAGTTTTGGACCTAGTGAGTAGCGCTAAAGCTAGCAATTGGTATCAAAGCCAATATCACGAGTTTAATTCCCAGCTAGACGAGGCGAAATTGTTGCGGGTGGCACCAACTATAGTGACGAGGGTCAAGTAGACCAAGTCACAATCCATTCATAAAGTTTGGCTTATTACGCTCTTAGGTAAAAAGAGTTACATCGTGACTATTGCCTGTAGCTTTTAGCCTAATGATAAGTTTTAGATCTAACAATTTTGAAAGTCACCATATGCATTTTTTAACCATTCTTGGCCAAGGGGAATAATTTTCATCAAGTAAATGTCATGATCACTTGAGGCTTCTTGTTTTAAGATTAACGTTAATGCCACCAGGCACTTAAGAAAAAGAAATCAACATTATCCGTAGACAAACCCTCTTGGTAAATGTGCTACCAGGCATAGGCAGTGAAGAAATTCTTAAACATACAAGCCATTTAGCTGTTAGCCAGTACTAGATACCCAAGCACCAAGACCATCAGAGTCCATCCTTACTAGGGCTTACGAGCAACAACATTGTCAATCAACAAAAGACGCCACATTGTCAATCAACAAAAGACGCCACATTGTAAATCAACAAAAAAGAAAGGCAACCAAACCATTGAACAAACCCAGCACACAAAAGACAGACAATAAAAACAACCAAGTTTACAACTTTACTACAAAATTCAACAAACCCATATTTTAAAAAATAAAATAAAATTACCAGGGCGATCCTTCCAGCAACAAGTGAAGGACATTGTGCACCACCCCATCCATGAAAGAGAGTTTGAATGTGAAGAGCTCCAATTTCAATGTGCAGAGAAAAAGGGGAACAGAATTCTTTCCCGCCAAAGCTTCACAGCGGATGATTTTGTGAAAACCCAAAACAGCATTTGCATCGTTCTGCAGAATCTGATTCTATTTGATATTCAAATTTATTGTTTATAGGATTTTGCTAAAATTTAAATGTATATAAAAAATTCTATTATTTTGATTTATGTAGTATGAATTAAAATTAATAATATTGATGCTAAAAAAAATATCTCTAATTTTAACAAAGAACAACAGGTATTTAAGTTTGTATTCCTGGGAAGTTTGAACATCAAAGTTCTATTCTGTTCTTGTAAGGCGGTTCCGAGGATTAAGAAGAAAATATATATTTAAATTATTATTCATTTTCACACTAACTTGTGTGAAATTATTAAACCTACTGTAACCTAAGGTTATAATACTTTTTCATATCTAAAATATAAAGAAAAAAATTATGAGTATAACTAATAAAATAAAATTGGTACGAGAATCATGTTAAGAAGATAAGTTTTTATTAAGAGAAAAAGATGCATTCGTCATTAAATTTTCTATCGGAATTGTTTTAGTTTTTATCGGTCAAAATCGTCAACGATTTTTTAAGTGTGAACAAATCTTTTACTCATTCTTATGGAAATACTTGTATGGATGATGTTACATATTTATGAATTTTTACATTAAATCAAATCAATAATGTCCTTCTTCATTAGTTATTTAGTTCATGAAAATTTTAATTTCTTTATTTTAGATTTGGCTTTCTTCAAATTGACATGACTCATATTCTTTTAAAATTAAACTAACTTTATCTTAAATACTTTTGGAATAAAATATATCTATAATTTTTTAGTCCTTACAATTCTTTTTTTTTATGAATTTAGTCTTTATCACTAATGATGAATGAAACGTCTCTGTCTATTAGATAGAGGAAAAAAACTAATGTTTCTTAAATAATAAAAACTTAATCGAGTATAGTTTAATATAAAACGGATTGATATCAAAATTTTATGATTTTAAAAAGACTAAAACAACCATTAAGGACTAAAATTCTAAAACAAAATTATAATATAAAATAGATAGTCAGTAACAATATATTTAAATTATGTTTCTAATTTATACTTCTATATTTCAAATGTATTTATAGATATTCGTGAAATATACGAAATTTTATAAAATATCAAACGATGGGTGGAATATAGTGCAAATGGGATAAAATTACCATGTCCAAGCAAAGTTTTTACAAAAAATAAAAATAAAATAAAAAAGTATTTATTAACTTATTTATTATTCATTATATGTATAATTAAAATTATATTTTTACGTCAAGAAAATAAGATTCTTTTATTATAAGAAACGTCAATAATACAATTTTTACAACTTAAAAGAACTAAATTCATGTTGTAAACATATATAATAAATCATTTTTATTTTTACAACTTAAAAGAACTAAATTCATGCTGCAAACATATGTAATAAATCATTTTTATTGATAAAAAAATGGATAACTATTTTTAAAATAAGTGATGATATTTTGATACTACTATTCATCTTTAATACCATTTAACATTATTATATATTATTATTTTATTCATATATAATATTTTATTAATAAAATATAATATTAAATAAGAGTATACGGTGTCAAACTGACATTTTTCTTTTAAAATAAAATGCAACCTCCTAGAATTTTGTCATTTGTCTAACAAAACCAAATTGAATAACTTTTTTTATAAACACTCGGAAAAAGAAAGTAAAAAAACCAATAAATTTGACTTTGTACAAGTTAAAATCATGTTTTTAAAAGAAAGTTATATCCATTTAGCTTCTCTAATTGATTTTAACTTATTCATAAATTAATTTTAATTCACAAAATATTTATTTAACTTTTTTCTCATTTTTTTCTTATAAATACTCTTAAAAAAAACTTATTCTCAAGCCTAAATAATCCTAACAAATTCATCCCAACTCATCCTCTTGATACTTTCAACCATGAGAATGGGAAGTCTTCCCCATCCAAGGCTTCATAAACAATACTCAGATGGGTTGAAAATGCTTATTTCTTTGAAGTGGTATTCATATAGCCTTTTTGCTACAACAATACTTATATATACACGTAGACAATTTTAAAATTAAACATTCAGTTTTCTAATTACATAACACACTAAACACCTCTAATATATACATAAATCCATCAAAACTTACATGTATATATAACTAACCCCTGCGACTTCGTCTAGCTGTGGGTGGTAATTTCTCTGATGGACCAGTAGGAAGCTTCTTTCCAGTCTCTTGTTCAATCCTCCTCTTGAGCTCCCTCAGTATACGAATTTGTCCAAGCTTCTCAGGAGACAACTTGTCCCAATAAATCCCTGCAGCAAAGATGAGATGTTGGTTAATTTTTTTAACAAATATCAGAAGTTATGAACATCCAACACGGGAAAGAGAAACTGAAGCTACAGCATTAAAGGTTGACTACTTGTGCAGAAACTACATCATTGCAAGGGCGTCTCAATGATTTACAGATTAAAGGGTAAGAAGAAAACGCAAAGACAGAGATAGGTCGCATTGTTTCACCAACCTTGAGGCTTTGGAATAGTCGTGTGTGTGAAAATGACCTGTGTTGGAGTACAAATGATATCCACTGGTACGTCGTGGATTAACAGTTTTTCAACTGGAATGTCGTCTACCAATTGGCAGTCATGCACTGCAAGGGTTGTTCTTAATGTGTTACATACAGAACAAGACAAATTGCAAATTTTACACATGGCAAGAATAAAAAGGTAATGAATAGGGCTGCACATTGAAATATGGTATGGAGGGACTGATTGGGGAATATATTGCATTAAATTCAGTTAGCATGTCAGTATTAGTGCAAGGAAACTATTTGCCCAAGATCGTTTTGCAACCCAAATATGTTCCACCCACGTAAACCTTTATAAATATAGAGACTAGAGAATCATATACCCTTTTATAAATATAGAGGCTAGAGAATCATGTGTGGAAACAGAAATAATATCAAGTATCCAGGTTATATAATTCTTTTAAAAGAAAAATGTTTTCTTGAAAAGAGGTTCCATAACCAACTTGTGTCCTACCCAGGTTTGAAAATTGATATGAAATAAGTTTGAGTGTTAGACATGAAGGTACTTCAACTGTTGAAATGGTGTTTTCAAAATGTTCAAGAGAAAATTTCAAAAAGGATGGGCTAACAAAAGTGCTAAAGGCAGGTTAGGAACCAAAACTACCTGAGGTAACAACTTGTGTCGAATCATCGATGGCTCCCATGTATCTCAGCATACCGTATTCAAGTTCTGCAAATCCCTGCATTTCAATCTTCTTAGTTGAAGGAACATTCAAGTTCAAGAGTCCACTAATAGATTAAAAAGTCACTCAATGCTCACTCATACAATGTCAAAAGAAAGAAGGGATTTTTTGTTTCATGGGAAGCTTTGAAACTAGACTGACGTTGGTTTCCTTTCACGAGGTATATTTCATTGGATAGAAATTTCATGATATGTAAGCAAATATAAAGTCAAAGAAAACTTTTAACCCTAGATCATGCAGGTTGCCAAGAAATAAAAATATAATTTTGTAGTTCTAGCCCTCTAATAGACAAGTGAATAAAAAGATTAAACATGGCCATAAGAAAAGTAAAAGACATGTAAATTTACCTCTCCCTTTCCCAATCGAGCCCCTGTCCTTAGGTCAACAGCAACTGATCCAATAACAATAAGATCTACCTTTATCTTTTCATCTAACCCAATTGGTCGTCCATGCTTGGCAACCCCAACAGAAGTGCAGGCTTCCTTCATGGTATCCAAAGTTAACATACTGGATTCAAGAACAGAGAAAAAACCTGTTCTCAATCGAGGTTGAGGAGTCAACAACTTCTTGCCATCTGCAATATATATTGAAGATATACAGTTAGAAGAGAACTAGAGGCGAAAAAGATAAGAACTACAAGTCTTGAATTAATTGAGTTCTTAAAGTTTTATTTTATTATTATAAATTTATTAAATTGATCACAAATTCTGCTTTAGCCAATTGAAGTTTCTTGATGTTATTCACATTATGCTCTAGATAATAAAGGGCCAGTAAAGAATTAGTCTGACACTCATACTTATCAAAATAATAAGGCAAATCAAGAGCAAAGAGAGCACGCCATCACAATCACCAAAAGGCAGGTATATCAAAATATAACACTTTCAGTAAATAAGATATGCACAGTAAAAGACCATCATATCATGACCATAGATATCTTAAATGCATAACTCAAAAAGGTTCTATAAGACCTAATCACAAAAATACTGAGTGTTACAGGAAAATCCACGTTAAGTATACTAAAATTTACATCAAAATATCCATTTCTGTATTGCTGTGGAATATATATGTACAGACACTCATTACGCTAGCAGGATCCTTCAATGTCACAAGATCTTACATGTCCTAATAACTTAGGATTAGATGCACAATGCTGTCCACATAACGAGGATTCTCAAATTGATTACTAATAAATCAATTAAATAAAACCTGAAATGTCAAGTTCAATCATTGACATCTAAGCCAGATCTTCACAACTCTTTCAGGCCACATCAAAAATTACTTAAAAAATCATAGAGTGTCAATGTAATTTATTCAACAAATTTTTATCAAAGGCTCACTTATATTGGCAAAACTAATAATAGTTTACTGCAAGAAGGATATACTGATTTACAATGACAATTAATAATCCACACTGATGATCATTCACTTTTAGCAGCACCATACCAAGACAACTTTGCACATGAAACCCTCTATGTTTAGATGGGACAGTGCAGGTTCAGGAATACATGGTGCAATCCACTAGTGCAGTCATGCATGCAGTTTCATGCATCTAATTGTGTAAAACTTGTACCACTCAACTACCAAGCAGTGTTCATTTTTTCTTTTGATATTCTTCACTTAGAATAATGCTAACATTTAGACAACTCTTGCAATCACAACAATAGCAACCGATCAACACCTGAGATTAACATGAAAAAAATTTAAAACTGAGCCACCGATATTGAGCAGTAGCTAATTGTGCAGTTTTGTATGACTACAAAAGCGAGTGCTAGTAGCATTATTCTTCCACTTATCACGAGCATATATCTTTCTAAAACCTTTTCATTTCATGTTATTTCCCACTTATGTACAATCCCTTCAAACTGAGAAAAATTGCAACAAAGCCAATAAGGCGTCAATCACACACAACTTGTTCACAAATAATATTCCCCTCCCCACTCAGCACCACACACAAAAGAAACACCAAATGAAGTATCAGACCTGAAAGAGTGAGAAACCTGACTTGTTTCTGAGGAGAATCTGGATTAACCTTCACACATTGTGCAACTTGAAAAGCATCTAACTCCCTCATCTGCCAAAACCCACATCAAACAGTTCAATTAACCCATTCCAATTCCAGGGTAAATATACTGATACTTTTTTCACTTTACACACTTTCTTCTGGAAGCTAAATCATTTCATTTCATACTATTCTACACTAAACAATGTCATTTCAATCAATTTCCTGTTATATGGTTATGTTGAACTCCGTTTAATTTTCCCTTCATATCTTCTTCTCTGTTTATAAAAACTTTATCTTTGTCGAAACATGCCTTGCTTGTTAAGCGGGTTCTTCACTTTCCATTTTAGAATGAATACCTTTTGAGCAGCGACGGAAGCCCCAACGAAATTGGGAATGCGGTGGTGAACGGGGCGGGGGTTGTTGGCGAAGTTGCGGGCCTCCATCGTGTCCCATATCCTCTTTCGAATTACCCATTTCCAGGCCTTCGGGTCGGCGGCCTCCGCCATGGCTCGCCGGGCCTCCGCGTCGAGCGCCAGGCGCTCCGCCTCGAACGCCGCCGCGTCGAAGGGCTGGTTATTCTTGTCGGTGCTGGCGGCTTCCACCTTGAAGCTGCGGCGAGGATAGGTGGCGAGGGAAAGGGTGCAGAGGGAAGGGGCCTTCAAGATGTTGGCTGTGAGCATAAATGGATGTGATAAACGGAATGCATCCATTTTACTTCCACCGTTTTGATTTGATTTCAAATTATGGAATGCTCCGGTTACAGGTGTACAGATAGAAAAAAAAAATGAGGAAAATAAAAAGAAAATAATAGGTTTAGTTTCATTTCTTCACTATAGTTAAAAAGTATTTTAATCCTTATTCTTAAAAAAGCATCTAATTTTAATTATGCTGAGATGAATTTTTAACTTAGTAAATTAGTAATTGTAATTTTAGTAATGATGAGGAAGTTTAGATGGTGTTAAACATATGATAGTAGTTATTATGGCCCAAATGATAACAACTATTATCAGTGTATGTGGCGATATAGAAATAAGAGTAATGTATGTGATAATGATAATAGTTATTATAAAAATAAGGGTGTGAAGAAAGAAAAAGATTACTTTATTACCTTTTAACTCGTTTTCTCAGGAAATAAATATATTACATTAAAAAATGGAGATAAATATTAGGATAAGGAAATGTATGGGCCTCACAATTTATTTATCACAAAATAGTCATTTTATCTTATCTACGAATTCCTTGTCACCAAATGGTTCTTAAAAAGTAATTATTATAACAATTAACAAACTCATGAAATTTTTTAATTAGATTACATTCATTTCTTCTAAACATATGGATTAACCTTACCATATATAATAATTTATAATTGGATCAGTGTATAACTATTTTAATATGCCAATCCAAAAACATTTTTCTCTTTGAATGCATGGACTAAACTTGTAACTATAGAAATTAAATTACATAAATAACTAAATCAATACAAAATAATAATCTGAGAACTCCTTAAAACTTTGGAATGAGATGGATTGGATTTATAAACTAATCAATAGTAACTTTTCTTCCACCCCACTCCCTACCAGGAATCCAAACATAGCATGAGGAAGCATAGGAGCCATTCATAAATGTGTAAATATAAATGAAATTAGAACCACCATGCATATCTAACAAAGACTGCATAAAATATGAGGTCCTTTTATTTACTTAAATGCCAATTTTACATTCATTCATTGAAGTTCGAAATGGAGAGGGATAAGGAAGATAATAGGAGAGTCTAAAGGAGAGGAAATAATGAAAAATGTTCTCAATCCATGAACATGCAAGGTGGAAGGAAAGGGAATAAAAGGGTAGGAGATGAAGGAGAAGTAGGAAGAGAGAACCATGTAGCTTCTACAAAGTACAGATAGGAATAAATAAAGCAAAAGCAAAAATGTAGTTTTTCACTTAGCTGGACAAGAAAATTGAAAGGGATTGAGAATACAACAGAAAGGCCTACTTAGCCAGAATTACAGAACATATACAACAATAATTATAAGAACAAGCATAAGAGAATCCCTCAACTCTGAAGAAGGTAGTAACTTAACTTCCCTCTCCCTTTTCTATTCTTCAAGACTACATCCATCTGCAATAATAAAGCTTGCCCCCCACTACTTTATGTTAGCAACCTAAAAATCTAGTAGAGGCAAATGAGAAGAGAAATGATTCAAAGAGGAAGAGTAGTGCAGGTTTTATCAGTAAATTAGCAAGCAAAGAGACCATTACAATGACAATGAAGGTGACATAATCAGCATAAAAATTATCCTTCCCAAATTCAGAACCTAACATGCTTAGCAAGTAGCAACCATAAATCAGTTTTCCTTCAGTTCTTATCGAAGCCTGCTCATATATTCTGCAACTGGGAAAAGGAGATACGGACAACGGATCCAGAAAGTGGACTTGCATGTTTGCACACAAGGGCTTCAGTAGCCTGTTCCTCAGTCTCAAACTGAACAAGTGCCTGTTTTTTACCATTCATCTCAAAGACTTTGCAGTTGACAATGTTACCATGCTCCTCCAAAAGGCTTACGATCTCATCTTCGGTTATGTCTTGTGGGAGTGTAGACAAGTGGATCATTTTTGTTGGTGAGCAGCAATACCGATAGTTCTTTGCAGCATTTCGGTTGAATCGATTGAGGTTTGAATTCACATACTCGTGTGCATCAGCACCTTGTGATATGCTTGCATGCTTTGAATAATTGACTTCCAAACGCTTCCCAAACAACATGGCTCCCTGTGTTTCAAATTGAAAAGATTTTAGATGGCGGCTCAAAACTAGAGCTGAAAAAATGTATGATTAAATTGCAGGAAACAACAAAATATAAGGAGAATAAATATATCAAATAAACACAAATGCTTTGTAGATAACTGAAGAATCCATCATGAGTAATGCGTACTAGAACCAGCATATATCTCGATTCAATAGGCTAGCAATCCAGTCTTAACCAAAAAGTTCCCCATTTTCTACTTCCTAATCGGAGCAGCACAAAGCATCAATAAAAAATACAGTTCAACTGATTCAAATTTCGCATTACAAAAATCAGCTTATAAAGATATTACAACCATAATCTCTATCAATAACATGTTCAATGCTACCATCTCAAAAATATGGATCAAAACTAATCATTGAAGAAATCAACATTGCGTGCCAAATAATAACAGTAGAATAAAGAATAAACAAACAAAAATGAGCAGAAGTTTTTTATTAGCACAATCTCTTAAGAATAAACAGTCACGAAATAGAAATATCATCTTATTACAAAATACATCTTTCAAATTCAGCATCGCTGGATACCGCATGCAAAGGCGTCAAGAAAATAAAACCATTACTATATTAAAATTAAATTACATACAAATATAAGTTGGCTAATATTTTTCATTAGCTAGTACGAAAAAGATCAGGGTATGGTGATGAATTCCATTTCACTTTTAGGTGTGAATGTTTAAATGTGAATATTTAGAGAAGATAAACTTTAAAGACCATTTATCATTATAAACTGAATATCAATATTATGATAATATTCAGGTAAAACCAAAATGGTTTTTGACTGTTGAGCTGCAGTTGGAAGCAATGCAGGTCAGGCAAGAGGGAACAGGTGCCACCACCAGGAAAGAGGGGCAACAAACAAAGGGAACAGAAAGAAGTTTCTCCTATGCAAAAAGGACGTAATTTCTTTACTATTAGGATAGACCAGGAACAAGATGTCAAAGCTAATGATGTCAAAGGTAACGAAAGGGACAATATGCAAAGATGTTTATGAACTCAAGTCAACAGAAAAAGCTTATCCTCCCTAGCTGAATGATGCCAATCTAATGTCAGATGGAAACTCCAAGGTTTAGACATGAAAAAAAAAATGCTGGAAAACAACGTGCTTAAGAGAAATAGTTTTTTCATGTATTTATCATGTTCAATGCATTTAGAACACGTAGTGTCTAAAAGGTTGAACATAATTTACATTACCGTAGTAATGATCTCCACTCTCCACTAAGGATGTGTTTTGGTCAACTGCTTACTTAAGCACTTACTGAATAAGCACTTATTTTGTTTCAATGATAAAAAATGAATATGGTTAAATTGTTTCCGAGTAAGTTGCAGTAAGGGAAGACTAGTAAGCATAATATGTTCTTGTATAAACAACAAATACAATGACTATCTACAGGCACAATAATAACATTTTACGTTACGAAGATATCACAAGCTCTAGTTAAAGATACATAACCAGCAAGGTGTACAAGAAACAAACCTTCAGAAAATGTACCGCCAATTCAGCTTGGAAACCATCCCCCATCTGGATAAGTGCATGGTCAGGCTTATTTCGGAAAAGTTTAATTCTGACAATGTTCCCATAAATGGAGAACAAGTTGAAGAGTTTATCTTCGTCTATTCTCTGAACAAAAAGAAATTCCAAGCCAAATATATTTTAAAAAGTGTAGAGAACTTAATGGAAAAAGGAAAGAGAGATCAAGGAAATGTATTTACATCAGGACTGAGATTCGCAACGAGAATTGTACACCTTTCATTTGTTCCAGTTATGCCAGGAGGCAAACCTCCCCCAAAGGCAGCTGCAATTGCAGCAGCATTGGCCATCTAAAATCCAAAACAAATTAGCATGCCTGATTGATGTTGTATATTTTATGTCCAGAATGGCTTATAATCAAAATCAACTGAGAAAGCTTAAAATAAAAATTGTTTTTTTTTTCAAACAATTAAGCTAATCCAAACATGCATAAATAAATCGGAAGAAAAAATCATTCAAATGATGCACATTAATAGTCAACTTATAAAGAAAAAACACATAACAATAAGTTCATAATATAATGACTGTCATTTATCATAAAAAGGAAGAAAATCCCAAGCTGATCACAAAGCAGAAAGGCCAAAAAAAATTCAGTGAAACTTCATTTGAAAAATTAAATAAAATATAAAATCCCATCGGAAATTCCTTTGCTAAAAATCAGCAAACACAAATTCTCACTTTTGATAGGTTAATCATGAAACCAAGTGTTTATCACATTTAGATTTTAAAATATCTATATGTGAAGAGAAATCAACCACTAATCCACTATGCATTTATAATGCTACTTTCCACAAGATGTAGATGATAAGTTGATAACTTCCTCATATATTGCACCGTGAATCAATTATTGCAAAAAGAGACATCAACTTGACTTGAAAAATATCCACCTGTGAGAACCCAGCTGTAAAAAGAAAATGAAAAATATTAGATATACGAAAATTTGAAACAATAAAAACAAAGCAAGCCCACCAAAGCAACTTAAAATATTTAGCACCTGTCCTGGCTCCAGAATACATGCCCCCTGCATCACCATATCCAGGCTATTTCATAGAAGATGAAAGATGAAGTGAAAAAAAATATTCGAAAGGGTTTGACAAAGATCAACAAGAAGAATTGATTCATAAATACATTAGTAACAAAGAACATACTTGTGAAGATCGACCTTTCTGTTCAGTAGGCAGATTTGGGTTTGTGAAGTCCCTGTGGAGCATGAGGAGTAAACTCAGTATATCAATGTTATAAAAGAGACAATGTTTAAAAAGACTAAAAATAAAGAACCAATTGAATCACACCTTGAACGATCATTATTGTAGTTCACTTGTAGTTCATCAAGGCTGCAATGAACATGAATTATTATCCAACCAAAAATCAACAAAGGCAAAGGCAGAAAGATGGGGGATACAGGATTGATCAGCAGCATAGAAGCATAACACAAGTCTCTAAACCCAAAAATCACAATAGAAAGAAAATGCTGAGATAAATTTAACCTACTTTGAGAACTGAATGTCCAGCTGACAACAACCATCATAAATATTGCGTCCCTAGAAATTGTCAGAAGTAGAATAATCAAATACAAAAATGTTTTGCCTGAAATTAGCAAGCCAAGTAAAATGCCACAAGCTCCATGTAAAAGCAAAACAACCTGTAGTGTACTTCTGGCAGTAACAGCACTTTGACGGGATTGATACTGGATGAGAGCCTGAAAGCCTACACAGTTTTTAAACACAGGATGAAACAAGTAATAAAACACATGCACAAAACTTAATTGAATATGATATGAAGACAGTCTTCTTCCATAAAAAATGCAGTGATGGTCCTTGCTCCTCAATAGTCATATCTAATAACAGGGTGTATGTATACTTTGTTGAAAGAAGAAAGAAAATTGACACACTGTGACACGTTAAAAAACAAAAACTTAATTTCATTAATATCAAGGAACTCATTTTCCTATTTATCTACCAAAGAATATTTACATAATGCAAAATAAATTATTATATGAACCAAATATACCCTCTATTCAATCCATTAAGGCGCCCAAGACAAAAAGAAAATCTTAATAGGAAAAGAAAGAGAGAGGAAGAAATCTGAGAGAATCTGACCAGCTGACTTCTGAAAGGTTACAATCTTTTCCACAAATCCATGGGGAGAAAACACTTGATGTAGCACATCCGCTGTTATAGGATACAGCATGTGATGAACTGTAACTAAGAGAATTCGATTTGGCTGTGCATCCAGAGAGTTGCCGATAGCATAGAGAAAGAGAAGAGAGAGAGAGAAAGGAGAATAAATAGAGAAGTTCGTGATAAAGAGAAAGAAAACTACAGAACAAAAGAAAGCAACACTATACTTATTGCATTACAAAGTCTGAGAACAACAATCATCGCATAAAAAATAAGAATACAAATGGTCAATGAAAAAGGGCAGGTAAATATTCAGGTTTTGCCACAACAAACAAGTTGAGGCATATATTTTCCATTTAAAGAACAATAAACAAAAGATACCAACCTCATCCTCTCGTGCTTGATTTTGATCCATTGTAGTTAGTTCTTGATGTGAGGAAAACTGGACATAAACATTTCTCCCCCTACAATAAAACAATAAGATAATTATGAAAAGAATAATAATTTCTTAGCACCAACGTGAATTAATAATGCTTTTCAAATCTCTAAACAAGAAATTCAATATCAAGTTATCAAAATACTACCTTTGGTTCAGTATACAAGAATCGAATACCTAATACATCAAGACCAACAAAAACAGTTGAATACCCACTTCCGTGAATGGTTTCAGTAAAGGTTTAATGGTTATATTTAATTACATTACTCGTAACTGAAGGGATAATTTTTTTCAACCAATGGGTGACTTAATTGTTAATAGGTCAATGAATGCATTGTTGGGAAATGAGTCAATGTCTCATTAATAGACTTCATACAATTATGGATATAAAAGACAGTTACCAATTAATACATTTGAACAAATTTGACAACTATGCAATTGAGTGGGTTCTCATTCTTATAAATTGGACCAGGGTAGTTGTATTCAAGCCAACCACAAAAAATTCAAAAGTGAAAAATAATCTATTTATACCTTATGCTTGGCTGAACATTTGAATAAAATTGTAAAGCATTAACTGCAGAAGGAATATCTTGCATTTGAAGAAGTGCCTACAAGAGCAATAGATTATACAGATTAAAGAAAATGATAATACAAAACAGCCTAGAACTCCGAGAATAGAAGGAAAACAGATAATTTTATTTGAAAGTATGAAGAATACCTACCTGATTTTTGGCACGCAACATAACAAGCTTTGTTATAACTCCAAAAGGCTGAAATAGCTGAAGCAAATCATTCTGCAACCAGAGGAGTTATGATTTATAAATCACTTAATAAATTTGAAAACTCAGCTGAAAATGGGAAAGAATTGTTCATTCAGATAATCTTTGAAAATCAGCCCGTCTTTAAGTGGGCCCCACCCTACCTAACATATTAAGAGTGAATCTGCATTTGACATAAGCAATCACCGAAGATCCTTTAACATCAACAAATTTTTAAGTAGATTCAAAGTTATATTTTCTAGAGCTCTGGAGTGCCCATGAATGCTTTATGTTTTAGAAGTTTTCTTTTATTTTTTTAAAAGATTCCCCATTCAGTGATCCTATATCTTCTTTCCTCCATCCATCATAAATTTTATCCAATGATAGAGATAGAAGATTTTAAGAATTTCAATCAATTGTAACAACAGCAATTGCAAATTGATTCCTCCAATATAATAAGGATTTGTTTGCACATCAGCAGACATATATTCCCTTCCAATACAACTCAACAGTCTCCTCCCTCAAACAAATGAGTAAACATAAAAACAACATAAAAAAATTGGTTGTTGGCATTCAATTACTTTATGACTCATGGAATACGGTGACTAAATGTTATTTTCCGCTTGTCATAAATACACAGTAAACAAAGGCCCTTGTATTTTACTACAGGCTGGCATTTTGGAATTCTGATTGCTATGGTGTGTATGGTTGTAAATCCCTTTTTCATGTAAAACGTATTGTAAAACCAACTTTTTCCCTTTTTTCGGCGATCTGACATCCAAAGCCCTCTCATAAGGTTGTTACTGTTTCATTTGGATTGTAGAACTCAAATGATCAGTAATAGTAAATTAGATTATGATCTCACACAAGACACTCATATCAGAAATTATTTACACAATTCTGAAACCAATGTTCATTTGCTTTTACATTTCTTACTGATAGGTGTGTCTCAGTGTCTCGAATATTCAGATAGTACTAAGCTAGAAGAAGCATAGAGTGGCGAGGCAACTCACAAAACGATGTAGAACTGTTTCTGAAACTAATTGTGCAAAGCTTTACAGTTAACTATATGTTATTACCAGAAGTTTCGTTACTGACAAGATCTAGCAGCTTCCTTTCATAAATACAGCTATTAATGTTGAATAGAACAAGTAATTTTAAGTTAATACTGTCCAACTTTGTTTGATATACCCACTTCCTAAGGTAGAAGGTTCAGTTAGCAAGGAATGGTTGTTTTACTTACATCTAGAGAGATCCAAAGTATAGAAAACAAAACCTGTTACAATCAATAGCTGAAATGGAAAGTGCAGAACTAATTACAAAAATCTACTGTCACTTTCTTTCCCAGATGAGTAAATATTACAGAAGTTACCATTCTGGCCATGACAGCGCTAAAGCTAGTGCAACTATGCCAAGTTAAAACAATGACATGATCATATAACAAAACAAGTAACTACAAAACACAGGCCAAAACAAAAGAGTAAGAATGAGAGAAATAATTTACTTCGGATATCTCATGTCCCACATTTCGAACGTGAATGACCTTGGAAGGTTCAGCCATTGCAAATTACCTAAGCAAAATACAAATAACAAAAAAAAATTAAAATTAAAATATATAACAATAAACATATAATATAACCAATATATCTGCATCTTCTCTTGTGTTTGCACTCCAATTTGAACATGGAACAAAAAAGCTCCACTAAGAAGCTCGATATTCATTTGCTATGAAAAACCCAATTAACAGCAAATCAAGATTCAGCGCAAAAATTTTGGGGCTTTCTCAACCCAAATGCTAATCGCGTAAAAATTCAAACTTTATCTCCTACTCGATCGAACTTGTGAAAAACTGAGATACCCAATCGAAGAGGTGAATCTAGGAGTGAGTAGAACAAAAAGTGATACACAAAAAAATGCCACGCGGCAAAAGGGTATCTTCGAATCACAAAAAGGAGTACAAAAAAAGAGTTTCTCAAAATCGCGTGAAGATGGCACAGGCTGCAAATCGTACAAAATGGAAAGCTAACACTCAGAAGCAAGAGAGAGAGAGAGAACTTGCCTTGAGAGAGAGTGAGTGAGAGAAGGAAAGAGAAGAAAGAGAAGAAAGAGAAGAGAGAGAAGAAGGTTTATTACAGAAGGTGCTAATGGTGTGTGAATTTCTTGCCCTATGTTTGTAATCATTTTTAAGCCCAAAACATGGGAACTCACTGATCCAAAAATATTAAATATTTTTAATTTAAATTATCAATTTTTCTATAATTTAGTTTAGGTAAAAATTATTTATACTTATAGTTTAACATGTGGATATTAATATTGATAAGAATGTAAAAAAAAAAAATCTCCAAAAAATGACTATGTGGGTTGCCCTAGACGAATATTTATAAAGTAAATTATTGATTAATTCCCTAAAATTATAATTATCAGTAAATTTTACTTAAAAATAAAGAAAATAATAAAATAATTCATAAAAGTGTATATTACGATTAATTTATTTTTTAATTGTAATATAAGATAAAAAAGCGTAGTAGTCTAAAAATAATAATAAGTTTGGTGAATTATATATTTATTTCTTAAAATTGTAACAGTTTCTCCAATTAATTGTAAAAGCAATCAAATGATAAATAATAATTTAAAAAACTAAATATTAATACTTATTTTGGTACCTAAAGTTGGAATCAACTATTAAATTGATCTCTAAAAAAAGAATAAAATGATGAATAATTCTTAAAATTAGAAATTAAGAAATAATATAGTTCCTAAAACTGTAATGACATGTCTAAAATTAAATAGACATGACTTTTTAATTCTTTAACTTTTACAAATTATAGTACAAGTCTTCTTTCTCAAAAAAAAAATTACAAAAAGTATCACACATTTTAATCTTAATACTCTAAAGCTAATAATTTATTCAATTTAATCTGCAGTTAATTTTGCAATCTAATGTGTAGTGTTTGGTTTTCTGTTTTTTTTTTTAAAAAAACTTATATAATTAATATCAGAATTTCAAATTTGCTTTTTATAACTCTTTTTTATATATTTAATTGTACTAAAATACATTAAAAATATAATCAGTTAAACACATTAAAATTTTTAAATTTACATTTTTTTTATAACTTCACTGTTTAGTTAAAGCATTTAAAAGTAAAATTATTGACCCACTTTTATCTGGTAAATATAAAAATGTAATTTTAGTGCGTATTATTCTTTTAAAAAAAATGTATATTGTCAAAAAATATAAATTAATATAAATACATTAAATATGAACCGTAACTATTCATAACAGTTTTAGATTTTGGTAACTATTCATAACAGTTTTAGATTTTTGTTGAGATTTGAACTAATATTGCAAAAAAAATGTTCATAAAATGTTTTTATAATTTATATTAGCATAGCATTATTATGTTCTTTAATTTTTATTGCTTCGCATTAAAATAAACAATTTTATTCATAAAACAAACAAGATTATATTTTAAAGTGATGCAATTTATTCTTCTTTAACTATTTTAATGGCACTTGTTTCAATCCTCTTTTGTATATGATATAACTCTGCAATCAATAATATGTAAAAAATTGTGCAAAACTCTCATGACTTTTTCATCATTTATGTGTTTATATATGATTTAGATCATCCATAAAATAATGATATTTTTTTTAAATAATGAATTCATTCTAAATGTGTGACTCATAACTTAAATGACATCTTCATTTTTATTCATTCCCCAAATTTCACATTAACACATAGATCAGTGTTTTATATATATATATATATATATATATAT
>Ga0099824_1000593_pt1 | contig 44386 bp, 28 predicted proteins | sample SiratrowhiteBW_FD_76837 | JGI IMG/M metagenome (GOLD analysis project Ga0099824, IMG submission 76837) | Root nodule microbial communities of legume samples collected from California, USA - Siratro white BW | ecosystem: Host-associated > Plants > Roots > Nodule | place: USA: California... | reverse complement strand
TTTTTTTTTTTTTTTTTTTTTTTTTTTTTTTTTTTTTTTTTTTTTTTTTTTTTTTTTTATTGATATACATGGTATGTTTAAGTTTGTTTTTCAAAAATCTTTAGTATATAACAAATTAAAAAAATAGTAGTTCGTATAAATTAAAAAAATTAGGAAAACTTATAAAAAATTTTACAGTGTAAACTAATTTTAGTTTATACTAATTTCTTTGGTATTAGAAGTACTTATAAAAAAATTGGTTAGCTAAATCTTAAGCTTTATTGACTCATGGACTCCTTTAATTTAGTTTAATTTACTAATGTTTAAGAGTATATTTATTATAAAGATTATATTTATAATTTAAGATATTATCTTATAAAACCTATTTATTATATAACATAAAATTCAAGACTTTAAATTATAATAATAAAAATATATTTATATTACAAAATTATTAACAATCAAATATTAATTAAAAAATCATTAGTAAGGTATAAAAATTTATGAGGCTAACAAAAATAAATTAAAATATTATATAATAACTATTATAATGAATATGACTTAATAGTTTGAATTGAAAACAAGTAAATAAAATAAGTTAAACTCTTCATTAAATAAAAAAAGTAATTATAAATATGAAAAGTTAAAATATAAAATATGTACTTTTAAAATTTAAGTAATGTAAATAATGATTTACAAAATATTATGTCATACAAAACAATTCATTAAAAATTAAAAAAACTTTAACTCGGTACATAAACCGAACCATAGACTCAGTCTAATATATATATATTGGACGGTTTAAAAGAATAATATGCCAATTTCGACCTTTAATATTGAGTCAAAAGTATAACTTACATACGATTTATTCCTTTTATTATTATTATTATTATTAAATTTCTATATTTTAATTTATTTATTATAAATTCTCTTTGAAATTTCTAGAACAAATAAATTTTATGATGCTAAAGTGGGGAATATAGTTTAGATTTAAAACATTTATTAAAAAATATACTTATTTCTTATTTGTATTTAGTATAGTATATGTTTAGAGTGATTACTTCTATTTACTTCTTTTATATAGGAGTGGAGGTAGCATATTTTAGAAAATAATTATTTTTATTTTCTAAAAAATTTGAAAATATATTTTGTAGAAAATATTTTTGAATCCTCTTTAGAATAAATTCAAGAAATTTTCATGTTATAAAGAAAAAGGTTAAATTAATAATTATTGAGTAAAATCTGTATTGAAATCTGGGAAAGTAGTAGATAAATAATTAGCTATCTATAAAATTAAATTGATAAAATTGATTCATTGTATTTTTTTATTTTTACTTTTTTAAATAGACAGGAAAAACGAATTTATCTGAGAATAAAGTGGATGAATAAACACAAAGCATGAATTAAGAGTCTTGAGTAGCACACAAAGCACCTAGTATTGTAATTTTGTGGGTTATAAGGTTGGAAAATTGAGCTTTTGAGTTGCCACAACAATTTCTCTGAAACTTTCTTGGAACTTTACGTGAACAGGAAGAACAAAAATGATAAAGACATATGGAATGTATAGACATTAGTGTTTTTGTTTCTGTTTTGTTTTTGTTCTTTTGCTATTTCCAAATATACCCAAATAGTTAAAGGGTTTCTATGGATTTATGAATTGGTTTCATAATGGAGTTATGGTTCTTTAGTCTTTCAAGTCTAAGATTCCAATTTTTCGTGCACGCTTTTTCTAATAACTTATCATTTTTGGAATGACCTAAAGTTTTACGTCGTTATTTTATAACCACACATTCCGAAGACGAGTTCATAGGAGTCATAAATTAATCGTTCTCTTCTCCTTTCTTATTTTTCTTCTTTATTACAAACTCGTGTTCTCATAATTTAATCTAATAATATGTTTGAACGAGAATTTGAGAGTATAATTCATTTTTACAAGGAATTTGAATATTTTATAAAAGAATATTGTTAGATAAGAAATTAAAAAATATATTAGATAATTTTAAATTCTATTTAAAAAATAAACGTTTTAAAAAATTTTATATTTTTAAATTCATATCACTTCTTTTTTGCTCTCTTTTCAATTCAAATTTGATTAGAATGTAATGGTAAGGTTTAACTATCATAATTTTAACATTTTTTTAAATGTCGGTAAAATTTCTTTCAAACTAGAGTTGTTCGTTTTTATCTTTAAAAAACAGCATCAAAGTTTGTTCATTACTTGTATCGGGTAAGGATATTTTTCCATCAATGTTAGTTAGAATCTTATTGATTAACATTAACCTTAGTTTTTGATGATGTCAAACAAATTTTTTAATTTATATCACATGAGAGTATTTTTTAATTGATGTCAAATAAGATTTTTTTTAGTTAATATCAATTACATTTATTTTCTAAACATCATAAGTTTGTGTTTATTTTTTTTTATCAATGCTAATTAATATTTTCCCAGTCAATATTGGAAGAAGTACTTTTTTTTATGATTTCAATCGATATTTATTTTATTGATAGAAGTATAAGTTATTTTTTATTTACACAATGAAAACTATTTTATTGTTATTTCAATTATTTATAATTTTTTTTCATTATATTTTTTGTAATTTTTTTTACTATGTCTGTAATTATTATTTTTTCTTATATTATTTGAGAAAAATTTGGAATTAACATTGATAAAATGCCAAACAAATAACAACATCACAAGAGTCTGATTAAATTTACATTAAATAACTACGGTTAATATCAAGAAAATGGTTTATCAAATTCAATGAAAAAATTGCATGCTTTTACTGAAAAATAATATTAATAAAATATTACTTAAAATATCATAATATTGATTTTTAAATTATTATTAATATTATTTAAGATTTTAATAATTTTTTAAAATTTGATAGTGATTAAAATTCTCTATTTAGGTAAAAATTAAAAATTATTAAATTCAAATTATTTTATTTAAATAAAAAATTTAAAATGAAATTAATTCAAATATTTAAATATCTTATGAAATTTCTCGTCAAAATAGAAGATAAATGTGTTGTGATCATAAAAAGGGTTCTGTTATCGAACTAACTTTTACATAATTTAGTTAAGGGTCAGATTTAAATCTTGAAACCGTTAACTTACGAATAATATTAATTAAAGATATGCTAGAAATAACTAGCATCAAGCTGGAATAGCTCAGTTGGTTAGAGCGTGTGGCTGTTAACCACAAGGTCGGAGGTTCAAGCCCTCCTTCTAGCGGATATGGTTTATATTAAATGGAAAATTTTTAAATAAAAACTAATGATATATATATATCAACATGTGGTGAACAGGAACAGTAGCCTGATCTCAAAGTGTCTCTGTCTCTCCTATCGTGGAGGAAGGTAAACAGTTATAACGTTTCTTTAACTGTCAACTACTTCACTTTGCTCCAAACCAGAATGTTCTTTTCACCTCCGAAAACTCCACAACTCACTTTTCCACCGTTTCCCACGTTCCTTGCGCCACCCCAGAGGCTCCTCTCAAAAGGGTGCAGACAATGGAGGCATTCCATGTTTGTGAATGCAAAACCCCTTCTCAAAGATGGCACTCTCAGCGTTGATGGCAAGGATGCATTAAGGAATGTGCCTGAAAATGTGGTGCTCACGCCATTCACTGCTTCGTCTGCTTTCATAGGGGCCTCTTCTGCTGATGCCAGTTCACGCCTTGTGTTCAAGCTTGGAGTTATCCAGTATTCATTTTTCTCTTCTGTTGTTTCTGTGAAAAGTATAATTTTCCAAATGGGGTGCTGATACAGTAAAATACAACCATTTGAGATCAATGTTTATCTTAAAAACTGTTTAGCTACATTATGTGATGAATCCAATAATCACTATAATCTCTGGCAATTTGTACGTCAGTCAGAATTCTTGATGAATTATTCTGCTAAGTCTGTCTATGAAAATGCCTATAATGCGAAGAAAAAAGTAATCAGAATTTGTTTTGAGTTATGCAGGGATGTCAGATTATTGTGCCTGTACAGATTTAAAATTTGGTGGATGATACCACGTGTGGGGAACTCCGGGAGGGACATTCCTATTGAAACTCAGATGTTGCTCTTGGAAGCAGGAGGAGGAATGGATTCACAATCATCCAAGGAACAGAATTCATACATCATTTTCCTGCCAGTTCTAGATGGTCAATTTAGAAGCAGTTTGCAAGGAAATTCATTCAATGAACTTGAGCTTTGTGTTGAAAGTGGTAAAGATTTCAGTATATTTAAATATCATCCATTTTTTCCTTTAGAAACTCATTAATGGAAGCAATGAAGTGTTTTTTCTTTTTTATTGAGAGTCCTTTACTTGCAATATGAGATCCTAATTACTGATATAAGTGAGGTTAAGTGTCAAATATGAACGAACTCAGCCAAGAAATAGGAATGAAATAAAAAGAAAACATGAACCAATTGTTCCTGATAAAATTAGTTATCTTTTTCTTCTTTGGTTTTTCATATTCTTTGTCTATCAAATAGAGTGATCTTTGAATTTTGTAGGAGACCCTGCAGTAGTAACATCCCAATCCCGAAATGCTGTTTTCATAAATTACGGAGAGCATCCATTTGATCTAGTGAAGGAATCTATCAAGTAGGTCAGCAATTGAAATAACATACACTTACAAATACCTTTTCTACCTGTGAATTTATACTTCATCTACGTGTTTCAAACAATATGCAGGTTCTTATCAGAACACAGTGGTACCTTTTCACTGAGGGAAACCAAACAGGTTATTAGTCTGTTGCGACTTTAATCTTGTAAAGCAATAAAGACAGTAAAGTAAAAACCTGGAACTCTTTCACAGTCTTATTTCAAACCACTTTTTGGGTGCAGATGCCAGGCATGCTAGATTGCTTTGGTTGGTGCACTTGGGATGCTTTTTATCAGAGTGTTAATCCTCAGGGAATCAGGGATGGACTCAAGAGGTTACTTCAGCTACTTTTCATCTGGTCGTTGTAAATGAAATTTAAGATAGTTAAATTTCTCTTACAGGCTCACACGACGAAGTATCTTAAATATAACTCTATGGGAAGAAATGATATTTGAGTAACAAGAGAGTTATTGTCCATTAAATTTTTGTTCATCATATAGCTTAATTCCTTTCCGCATTTCACTCCTATTCTACCCCTCATCTTGTTTTATTACTTCTTTGAGTTCTTTTTGTTTGTGGAAAAACCTTCTAAACTAAATCTGTATCACAGTTTATCTGAAGGAAGCACACCAGCAAAATTCTTGATAATAGATGATGGATGGCAAGACACTGTGAATGAGTTTCAAAAAGATGGGGAGCCATTTATTGAAGGATCACAGTGAGTTTCTGTTCATTATCTTTTTTTCCTGGAGGAAATCGAGCACTTACTTACTGATTTCTTTGAAACTGTAGATTTGGTGGCAGATTAATCAGCATCAAAGAAAATAATAAATTCCGAGCAGTAGGAAATGTAACTGAAAATGGGGTACCAACTAGTCTAAAGGATTTTGTTTCAGAAATCAAGAGCACTTTTGGTCTCAAGTCAGGTTCCTTTACTTTTAGATTTTTTTTTTTTTTGACATACATGAGTTGTTTGTATATAAAGCTGAAGTGTTTTTGAGAGTTTTCCAGTCGAAAAACTCTAAATACTTCTATCCAAACTAACCCTATCTATATTACAAAACTTTATACTTCCAAGTACTTGCAAACTGTGGACCTAAGAAAGATTATTATTCCACATCAAACTTAATCAATTTTATCCTTCCGATTAGTAAAATTGACCTTCCTTTTCCTTTTGTTAAATTTCAGATATGTCTACGTATGGCATGCCCTACTGGGTTACTGGGGAGGGTTAGATCCAAATGCATCTGGAACTAAGAAGTATGATCCAAAACTTAGATACCCAGTACAGTCACCAGGGAATTTAGCAAATAAAATGGATTTATCTATTGATGCCATGGAGAAGTACGGTATTGGTGTCATTGATCCAGCTAAAATTTCAGAGTTTTATGATGATCTACACAGTTATCTTGTCTCTCAAAACATTGATGGAGTTAAGGTTGATGTTCAGAACATACTGGAAACAATTTCAAGTGATCTAGGAGGACGTGTTTTGCTCACTAGACACTTTCAACAGGAGCTTGAAAAGTCCATATCAACCAATTTTCAGGACAATAGCATAATCTGCTGCATGGGTCATAACACAGACTCCATTTACCAGTACATACATTAAACACTGCTGTCTTCTACCAAATCATATCAATAATTAGGAATTCAGAATCTTTTATGCATACTAAGAAATGAATTATGCATATTTTCTTGCTGGCAGTATTTGAATTTGCACAATCTATTATTCTTAAAAGTTGCATCTCCATACTACTTCTGTTGTAATTTTATCTGGAACTATAGCACTTGTAAGGATCACTTCTTGTGAGCATGCATTTTTTCATGTTAAGTGTTCTTCGAGTAATTGCTTAAATATTGATCATTGAAATGGGGTAAAGAAAGAGAAAAAGGTAGCACAAGTTCAAGAAATTTGGCCTTTAGTACTTTGGGTGGGAATCCTCTGGCATACTTTTTCAGTATTATCTCAACTTCTTATACATTAATGCATTATTCCCCTAGATAATAATTTTGCCCAATCTTGTGTTTGACAGCTCAAAACAAAGTGCAATTACGCGAGCATCTGATGACTATTATCCAAAAAACCCCACAACTCAGTCTCTACATATAGCTGCTGTAGCTTTCAACAGCATATTCCTTGGTGAAATTGTTGTACCGGACTGGGACATGTTCTATGTATGCTATGACATCCTCAATTATTTTACCCAGTTCATAAACTTGTATCCAGAGAATCTGATTAAATTCTTTGACTTCATTGTCTAGAGTCTCCACGATGCAGCTGAGTTCCATGCAGCTGCTAGAGCGGTTGGAGGATGTGGAGTATATGTAAGGTAAAAAAAAAAAAATGTAACATGGAAGTATAGAATCTCTCAAATGACATATAGTAGTCAAGAGCAAGAAATATAGAATGTGAAGATTACATATTTTCTCATCTTGCTATATTCATGGCTTATAGTACTGACTCCTGATCAAAGGGCTTGGATAATATGTTAAAAAAATGAGCATGCAGCAGTTGAATCATCACTCATTTTGGTCTAGTTCACTGCAGAAGTATACTTGTTATCTCTATTATCCATTTGCAGTAGTGTTTTAGCAGCAACTAACCACAACATGGCACTATGACAAACAGTGACAGACCTGGCCAACATGATTTCAATATATTGAAAAAGCTTGTACTTCCTGATGGATCAGTTCTCAGAGCCAGATATCCTGGGAGACCATCGCGTGATTGCTTATTTATTGATCCAGTTATGGATAAGAAGAGGTATGCACTAAATTTATGCTGCAATAGAGTTTCAAACATTTAAGTTCTTCTTTCACATTTTATGATTTCCAATCACAGCCATCTCAAGATTTGGAACTTGAACAAATGTGGGGGAGTCATAGGCATCTTTAATTGCCAAGGAGCAGGTTCCTGGCCTGGTCTTGAAACTAAGGCTGAGGAAAACATTATTTTTGAGCTATCTGGCAAGGTATCTCCCTCAGATATTGAGTATTTTGAAGAGGTTTCAGGAGGGCCATGGACTCAAGATTGTGCAGTTTTTCGCTTCAATACAGGTTTGGATCATATAGTTTTCACTGTTTCAGATGCAAGCATGATATGGTTTTCCTTTTGCAATTTTGTAGAGTTCACCAACAACTATGTTTCATGTTAACCACTTAGGAATGTTTCGGTTTGCAATTTCAGGATCTCTGACACGACTATCAAAGGAAGAATCATTTGATGTCACATTAAAAGTATTGCAGTGTGAAGTATTCACAGTATCTCCTATAAAGGTAGGACGTACACATCATTCATTCTGTTTAAAATCTACCAAAACTGAACTTGATATTTTTATGTGACATGCACAGGTTTACAATGAAGCAATCCAGTTTGCACCAATAGGACTAACAAATATGTATAACTCTGGTGGAGCTGTTGAAGCAGTTGAATCCAGTGATTCTTCTGAATCTAAAATACACATAAGGGGTAGAGGAGAAGGTGACTTTGGAGCTTACTCCAACTTAAGACCAAAGTCTTGCTGTGTAAATTCTGAAGATTTGGAGTTCAAATTTAGAGAGCAAGATAAACTTTTTGTAGTTACAATTCCAGCTAAAACCACTTCATGGGACATCACCATCTGCTACTGAGGCCTTGTTTTTCATGACAAGGCACAATCCCTTTTCTGACATTAAAAATGATGCTTGCAAAAAGGGTAAATTTTCTTTTGAATTGCAACTTCTTTTTTCTTTTAGAAAAAGTCCTTTCCATCTTAGTGTTGTCAAAGTAAAATTTTTCATTTTGATGATATATTTACATGAGCAGAAAATTATAGGATATTCTTAAAGAAATAGTAATACATAGATCAAAACATTAGGGAGAAGAATCTTTCAGAGGGATACAAAATCAAAATTGCTACAGTTATGGTATTATTCTTGTAAAAAACACTTTTTTTTCCGTAAACGAAATAAATAAGATAGTAAATAATTTGAGTTTCTCTCAAGTTAATATAAATTAATGCACTTGATTTTTTTAAAAGATAAATAGAAAAGTTTCTTTAAAGTTAAGTGTATAAAATGATTTTAGATTTTGAAGAACATTTAGTTTTCTTTTGTTCTTGTTTTTTCTTTTATAGGTATTTATGGAAAGTAAAAATCTAAAACAATATTTTAGTTTCTAAATATTATGTTTAAGCATATATTTGACACTTCCATTAAAATAATATCTCTATTGGTAAGTAGTTTTTGTAAATATTTTTCATTAAAAATGTTCTTACGAAGTCCTTAACTTCTAGCATCTAGCATGTTTAGAAAAATTTCTTTATAAAAACTTCTAAAATAGAAAATTTAAATAAAAAATAAAATATTAAAAACTCATTTATGCATTTTGAGATGAGTTGTAAAACGACGTGTTCCGCAACTGTCTTCTGGATCTGGAGAACAGTTACAGAATATGTTGTTCCACAATTCATTTCGTCACTTCCAAATGAGTTACGGAATTCGTTCGAAAAGAAACTCATCTTCAGATCGCAAACCCAACAAAATCCCTTCAAATACCCTATAAATCCTTTAATATATTATGTGTACCTCAAATGTTTGTCTAATGTGGTGTTATTAAAAGATAACGAATGAAACCGACAAAAAGAAATACAAAATGGAAAAAAGATGTTACGAAGTTTTAGAGTAAAAAGTATAATAATCTTCACATCATTATATTAATTAAGAATATTTTAATCCGTTTAGTATTATATTAAGGATATTTTGATCCTAAAATTTGGAGTTGCTCAAGAAGTACTTGGAGGTGCAAGAAGAAGCACTCCTAGAAGGCCCAACATCTTGGGCCTTAAATACGTATGGGAAGCGTATAGTTATGGTATAATCTTAAGAGAGAAGAAAGAAAGTGAGAAGGGAGAAGGAAGGTATAGTGTAGAAGAACGAAACGTATTATCTTTTGCATTGCATTGGATCGCATCGCTGGAACAGAACACAACAGAACTGTTATTAAATTTCATTTGACTCTCTCTCTTTCTCTCTCTTAATTTCTCTTTCTCTGTGATTGCTTCTTAATCTTCTTCTTCTCTTCTCTTCCTTTTCCTTCCTCTGTTTCCTTTCACGACAATTCTCCTTCCAGATTCCAACCTTAACCGCTCGTAATGTCTTACGCATACCTCTTCAAATACATCATCATCGGCGACACTGGTAATCTCAATTACCCTCTCTGATCTCGCTTCTGCGCTTAATTTTCGATCGGATTTACCTTTTTGGGGTTTTGTGAGAATGTTTTGGTGGATGAATTGATGCCTAATATGATAGTGATTTGATGAAGGGATTATGATTCTAATATATTTATATCGTGTGCTCGAAGTTATGTTTCTCGCAAAATATCTTTATTATTGTATTCAATTGAGTTAACTGTTGAAACGATTATGAAACTGTTGATACTTTTTATTATGTGTGGTCGTGTTGTACCTGCTTCTAACACTCCTCTGCTTCACCTGCTTTAACTATAGTGGGCTCTGTGTTGGAGCTGAGATTTTAATTTGGGAAGAGGTTGTTGTGATTTAATTACTTTTCGCTGTTACTTGCGTCTTTTATAACTGAAAATATGAAATATTAAATGTTCGACTGTTCCGTTTGTTTTTATATGTGTATTTTGTTTACCATGTATGTGGTTTTAGTAGTTTTAGTAGTGGTTGTTTGTGTGGAGAGGACTGACTGGGTCTGTGGCTTAATTATTTAACTTTGGTTTCTGTAGGAGTTGGAAAGTCTTGTCTTCTACTTCAATTCACGGACAAGCGCTTTCAGCCTGTCCATGACTTGACCATCGGTGTTGAATTTGGTGCCAGAATGATCACAATTGATAACAAGCCAATCAAGTTGCAAATATGGGATACGGTTTGTTATACCTCACTTCCACAGAGCTTGGCCATTTATCCAATCAGTTTAAATTTTGAAATTTGTGAAACAATTTGTTTTATGATCCATGTAGTTAAATTGACTTAGTAATATTGTTTCATCTGTGGGAGTTGTTAATTGTTCGCACTCCACGGCCTCTTAATTTTGGGTGCAGTTCACCCTTAGCTTGTGTGTCCACCCAAAAGAGTTTTACATGTTTGAAGATGATAATATCACACAAATCCATGTCCTGTTTGTTCCAAAGAACATTTTGCTGAGCATGGTGTGGAGTGTACTTGCTATTCTTGAACATGAAAAACCCAATAAATTTGGAGTGAAAGCCTTTTCTATTCATGAACTTATCCAATTAAGAAAAAAGTTCCTATTCATGAGGTGAGCCTTGGTCTAGCAGGAAAGTTGCCTTTGGTTACCGGTTGCTCATGGGTTCGAATCCTGGAACAACCTCTTTGCATATGCAAGTGGTTAAGGCTGTGTACAATGACCCTCCCTCATATCTTTGCATAGTGAGAAGCCTTCCATGTTAGTTTATGCATGAGATAATAATATTTTTGGTTTAGGAGGTTTAATGTTTTTTATCTAGCGGTGACAAATTATGACTTATGAGATATGGGTGGAACGAAAACATTTAGGGGCTAGTGGGGAGTGGCGGGTAGGACATGAACCTTGGTTGCCCATTATAATCATCTTGCTAGCTTAAAATTTGGATTTCATTTTATATATCTTCAGCTTAGATTCATTATTCAGATTTTGCGGGTGGAAAATATTTTGCATTAGTTTTTGAGTTATATTATTTGTCTTTAAGACACTGAGTTTCCTTGTAACATTGCAGGCTGGTCAAGAATCATTCAGATCTATTACAAGGTCTTATTATAGAGGGGCTGCTGGTGCACTGCTTGTTTATGATATAACCAGGTATCCTCTAATTTGCACTTTTTCAATATATGTTTGGAATCCTAAAATTAAATAATTGTTTCATTTGTAAAGAAATTACTTTCTTTTAGGAATCTAAAGTCTTTAAAAAGAAACTGTATATTATGTATCCCATCACCTCAGATGATTTGTAAATCATTTTAATCAAAATGATTTCTTTCCATTTGTATAAATAAACACAATTTTAGTGAATTTTAAACATAGTTATATGGAGATATGAACAAATATCTATATATTGATATAAAACAGTATTTTATGTGTAGTTATTTGCTTAGGAGATACATGTTTTGAGCTTATTCGATTTGATTAGGCAACAAAATATACGTGTCAATTTGGTACATCCATGCTTTCTGGTTGTATGTAAGGAGTTTTTTTTACCTTGAATAAAGAAATAAATGATGTTGATATGTGTTTACCAATAGGAGGGAGACATTTAATCACTTGGCTAGCTGGTTGGAAGATGCAAGGCAGCATGCAAATGCAAATATGACAATTATGCTGATTGGCAACAAGTGTGATCTTGCTCATAGACGGGCAGTAAGCACGGAGGAAGGCGAGCAATTTGCAAAGGAGCATGGGTTGATATTCATGGAGGCCTCAGCAAAAACTGCTCAGAATGTTGAAGAGGTAAAAAATCACATCATATAACATCTTGAATTTTCTTCATCTATCCTCCCAGCCCCACTCCCAAGAGAAAAGTCTGATTTTCGACATATCCAAGCTCATATGTTAACTGCATGTTTGGTAACACGTTCACTAATAATGGATCCACTTCCATCCAGCTGAAGAAACTACGGAGAGTTTGCTTCTGTGTTTTTATTTTTTAAATGAAACGGGGACGTGTATCCAAACGTATCAAAAATATATTGAAAAATTATCATCTAAATGGAAGTTTTAATATATAGCCCATTCTTCTGCAGGCATTCATAAAAACAGCTGCAACCATATACAAAAAGATTCAAGATGGAGTGTTTGATGTATCAAATGAGGTTAGTTTCTCTCTCTCTCCAGGTTTATGTCATCCTTTACCTCGTCTGTTTATCACTTTTATATCAAATTCTCATTAATGGAATACGAAGAGCCAGTAGGGTATTTTAATCACCGTCTATCTTGTGTTTCTACAATCTGCGAATGCATTTAGGGGAAAATATTCTAAAACGAAAAACATTCTTTTGATTCGAAGAGCAAATACTTACGACACAGAAATTTTTGTCTGGTTTCAGTCTTATGGAATTAAAGTAGGATATGGTGGAATTCCTGGACCTTCTGGAGGTAGGGACGGCCCTTCTGCTTCGGCTGGAGGCTGCTGCAGTTGAATGGAACATATCAGAACCAATTTGCATCAATATAGTTCTTTATGTCTCTTCTTTTATATATTTTGGGTTTGGATATGAAGATTAAATGTTCTGTCCATTGATAAAATCAGATAATTGTATAATGTTTTCTTTTTAATCTTGTCTTTGTTTCTCTGACTTGAATTGATTATTTGTCTATATTTGTGTGCATAGTTAATTCATCTGTTGTTTCATTCTTCTTAGTTTGTTTGCAATTGTTTTGATAACGGACGTACATGTTACTTACCACGTCTAACACGCAAAAATCCAGTATTATATTGCTTCAAATGTTGCGTGTCACGTCACATTGAAGGTGAAATGGAATATTATCCCTAACGGAGGGTGAGATATAAATTTAAGATATATTTTTAAAACAATTCCCATTTTTCATTAAAGTATATTAATATAATATGAAATTTAAAATTCCGAATAATAAAAAGTAGAGAAAATATTAAAATATGTATTTTATAAAACTTTTGGTGTAAAAGTTGTAAGAAAATTTTTAAAAAAATGTGATAGAACAGTATTTGTAAAAAATAAGTTAAAATTTTGTACGATGACTGTGCGGTGGCTATAGTTGTATTGAATATATTGTTTTTGACCTTTAGGCCACAGAGAACTTAACCTAGTGACTAAGAAAAGTGAAGAGTCACCAGTGACCAATATCAAGCTGGTAAATCTGTAACCTAAATTTCAATATACACTTCTCTATCTCTTGATTGAAGTATAAACAAGATATCTAATTTTACTCATTAAGAATATTATTTATTTTTAATTTTCATTAAAATAAGTGCATTGTTTAAGTTTCTCTTGATTTATTGAAGATGATGTTTAAGTTTTGACATTATAATATTTTCGAAACAATGATATTAAATAGTGTTTATTTATTTGAGGATAACTTGTATTTGAATTCATCAAATGTGATTTTTTTAAATATTTGAATCCAAAAGCGAATAGGAAGGTAAATTGGTTTTAATCGGAAAAGGTCAATCTAACCTATTTCAGCCCAAACTGTTTGTTTTTTAAAACAGTAATTGTCTTGTACTGTATTATAATCTCTCCTGCTAATTCATCTTTCTCCTGTCAACAAAACATAATAATGTTGTACATACATGGGATTGAGTCAAAGCTTCATTTTTTGTTCTGTTACGAGATCTTTTAGAGGTTTAGGGTTAAATATACAGGAGGTTATTAATTACACTTTCCTCCTATTTTAATTTTGAAAACTATATTTCCCTCTTTGAGATGGATTTTTATGTAGAAAGATCTCCATAGTATTCAAAATTTGAAAACAAGTCTCTTTTTTCTACTACAGATCTCTTCCTCTACATAGGACAAAAGCATAATCTCATTTAAATGCCTCACTGTGCTTCAATGATTTCATGAAAAAATCACTTCAACTTCTAAAGTTTTAAAAATCACTTCAACTAGTTATCAAGTTGCACCTAAGCATGGTAACTCACAAAAGTTTATATTCTTATCTCCATCTTTATATTCAAAATTTTTGTTTTATCCTTATCTTCACTTATATTCATTCCCTTGTTATTTTAAATATTAATTAAATAATTCTTACAAAATTATAAAATTCAATGATTGAATATCTAAAAGATATATTCTAAAGATTTACAAAATTTAATACTTGGAATGGATATATTCTCATGAAAAAAAATAATAAATAAAAACATTAAAAGGATAATAATAATCAAATATATGTCTTAAAAATTATTTGATTTAATAAAATTGAAATTTGTATTTCTCAACTATAATATATTATTTAAACAAAATTACATATATAAAAAAAATGTAATTAAGATTGTAATAAGAAGAAAAACATTTTATATATCTGAGTAAACTTTATAAATATTGAATAAGTTCATTAAGAAATAATAAAAAATTGAACACTAAGATAAAGAAAAAAGGATTTTTTAAATAAAATGAACCAAATCACATGAAAAATAAATAAATTTGTTAGTGTACTTTCTAGTGTAATATTTGGTAAGAACAATTAGGTTACTTAATAAAGTATGAATATTTTAATAATTTAAAAAAATGACAAATACGAGAACTATACAGAAATAGGTATAGGAAAGAAAGAGGATGAGAACTAATCAGATATCTATATATTCATCGTCATAATCAATTTAAAAGACTGGATATTACTTCAACATATTTTTAGTCAATACAACACACATTTAATTAATTATATTTTTTAATATATTTATTTATTATTTATTTTCTTCATGTGAAAGAATTTGTTTTATGTGAAAGTATTTGAGTTTCGATTTCAAGTATTCACATAAATCCTTAATTTAATGAATAATATAACAAATTTATCTTTTATTTTTTCTTTAAATCTTTTCATTTGATTTGAATAATCTTGAAAAAGACTTCATTCTCTCCCTTAAGAATTTGACTCTTAATATCTATAAGGTTTAATCAAAATTTCAAAATACTTTTCCTTTTCTTACAATTTTAATTATATACTTATTTTTCTATATACAATTTAATTTAAATAATATATTACATTTAAAAAAAATACAACCTTCAATTATATAGAATAATTAAATTATTTATATAACATGTATTTGATGTAAACATTTATAACTCTCAATTTCTAACAGAATAAGATTGATTTGTTTATATTTTTTTCTAACTCCTTTGTAGAAGTGTAATCTTATCATACAATTATGTAAAAATATTTCATTTACTATAATCAAATAATTTATTATCATAGATTCTTTTTCTTTAAACATCCAACATATATTTAAGTTTAAAAGATAAAATATGTATTTCTAAATTCTAATATTATTATTAATTTAATTTTTCATTTATATAATTTATTAATGTTTATCAGTGAAAGGAATAGTAAAGAAAGTAAAGAAATAAATACAATTATATCCTTTACTCGATAAAAATATGGTGGCGTTGTCATTCCTAATTCTATTAACATATTTAACATTTTACATTTTGTTGGTATAACAATGTGTTATCTTTGTTCCTTTCTCTTGGGAGAAGTGAAAAACATTTGATGATATGGTCATAACTTTGTTACCTTAATCTTTTCTTAAGGTTTGACACACATAACATGGTTATATAATTTGAGTAATTACTATTTTCTTATTAACATTAGATACATAATAAATCCAGGTACATGAAATTTACAAGTCATTAATTTAGCATCGACCTTATTATAATTGGGTCAATAAGGATAAATTTAAATCAATACGATTATCTAATCAAATCCTTAAAACGTAATTATGTTAGTTTGAGAGGATCGAATTTGTAATCAATTACATCCTATACACATCTAACTACCGAGTAACAATAAAAAATTACTAAGAAATTAAAATTACTTTTAAAAGGTCACTCCTGCTAAAATTGACTTAAAATTAAATAAAATCTTATCTTTTAAAGGAAAAATAAGACTTATTAGTTCAATAACGAGGATAATTTATTTATTTATAAGTTTATATAATTCAAAGTAATGATTAAATGATTTTAAAATATATGAGAATTGGTATATTACAAAACAGTTTATTTTATTGAAACGAATGACTAATACACTTTAAATCTGGCGAGAGATGATCCATTGTGAGATAATTTATTTTATTGAAAATATTAGTCAATTGATTTTAAACGGTGGAAATTTTTATATTAAGATATACTATACTTGATTAAAATTATTCTCCAGTTAATTTTAAAGTGAGAAAGAATACAAAAAAAGAAAAAATCTAAAACCTTGAAAAAAAATAAAAATTCCAATAATAAACAACATTTTTGGTAGTCCAAAGAACGTGTTTATCTAGTTTTATGTTTGAACCAATCCTATCTATGATCTGTATCTGGTTGAAAAGCTTATCTTTCATAAGAAAAAACTATATTTATAATTATTTTCTATACCTCAAATAATTAGATAACTACCAAACTAATAATAATGCAGTCCAATTTTATTTAAAAAATACACACAAAATGAAAATTTCAATAATTAGTTGGAAACAATGCACTATCACTATTTAGGGTTTTTACCCAAACAAATGATGGATCCATGAAATCCTATGAGAAACAAATGTGGGGCATGGTTGGTAATGCCCTAGCCGTCAATCCTTTATGCATGAAACTTTATGACAAAGACAACCTATGATAATGCCATAAGGGCAAGGGACCTCTGAAAGTGCCATCACAATGTTCCATTAGCTTCTAATGTTTCTTAATTTTTGTTTCCAATGCATGTGCAAGAGCTTCAGAGTATCATTTTCTCTGTACAAGAACCTCAGCAACTACTTCAATGGTGGTGTAATTCATCATTCTGAGGTTGATCAAAGGAGTTTAATGCACCTAACATGCACTAATCAATTTCCAGAAACTATAACTTGTGATCATATATTTTTGAGGTTCATCATTGATCATTTGTTTATGAATTTTTTCTGTAACTTGATGCATAATGTTCCTCCAATTTCTTGCTGCCTTGTTACACTAATGAGATGTAAAAAGATATTGCAATTCTAAAGAATTTGTTTAATAGTATCCACACGAGTCTAAATTAAAGCCAAAAACCATTCATAAATTTTCTATTTAGTCTTTTGTCTTTTAGGATATGGAGTTTGCTAAAAGTTAAGGTACAGTGTTTAATTTATATGGTTGAAATTGTAATATAATATATGATAATGAGACTCTTAATCAGCAACTTTGTATATATTATATGTATGTATGTAGAGGGGAAGAATATGTATCCCTTAACACCAAATGATCAATGTAAAGTTAGTAATTAATTTGTTATTAATGTAATATTTTAAAATTATTATTCGAAACAACTTATCTTGAAACAACCTAAATTTTTATGTAAAAAATTATTGTAGAATATATATTTATACTTCTATAAATTCTCGTAAAGTTTGTTATTATATATGTTCTTTGAACATTACTGAAAAATCAATAAAAAATGTAGCTGGACATCAGCGTAAAAAAATGTTTACACCATTAATTGTATACTACTTAATCTTAAAAGTATTAAAAAATTTGAAACAAATGGGGTTGAGGTAATTTGGAACTTAAATTTGAAGAACCTGTAGAGATGGTAAAAAATGAGTTCATGTATCTGGAATTTAGTACAAGCTGCGTATAAAATAAAATAATCAATAATGATGAACTACATTTATTTTCATTGATTTTATGCGCAATAAACAATTCATATACTAAATTCTAGATATCAAAAACTTTTTTTTTATTAGATTTTGCTCCCTTTCATCACCATTTTTACCATCTTCGTAGTGCTGTGATGCTTGCGATTGCCATTGTTTCCAAATCCCCGTCCTTTGGCTGTTATTTTTTAAATTGGATGATGCAAAAACGCAAATTGTTGATTAAACCTTCTTCTCTTCTCACCAATTTCCTCTAGCACTCGTCCAATTCTGGTCACACCAGAGGAGAAGAGGAGACCAAGACAAGAAGAACAACACACGAAAATCAGAAAAAAGAAAAAAAAAAAAAATAGCAGAACCCAGAAGCAGGTCTGTGTTAAAAACCACCATTTTCTGTTTCTTTTTCCTTTTTTTTTCTAAATTTATTTATTTCTCTGGGAATACTAAACTGGTACGAGGAAACACAGAACAAAGTCCGAAGTAGCAGTGTGAGGAAGAAAGAGGAGGCACATAAATCAATCTCAGATCTCACAATCAGCTCTGCCCAGATCCCATCTGATTGTGTGTTCATTCAAAAGTTTGGATTTTTTGCCTTAATTTTTGGTCAAAGTTTATGGCTTCATCTGGGAATCCAAATCAACAGCAACAGCAGCAGCAACCTCAACAACAACAACAACCTCAAACAACCCATTTTGATTTCAATAAGCTTTTCAAAACACCAGCACCAGTAGCATCAGCAGCATCACCCTCTATCCCTAATCCTTCAAATTTGAACACTTCTCCTTCATTCCCTGCTCCTTCTCCTTCCACACCCCCTCCTTCTTCCTACCCTACCCCTTCTTCCTCCTACCCCCCACCCACCGGCACATACCCTTATCACCACCCTCACTTTCTCCCCTATCCAGCCCTTCACCACCAACAACAACAACACCAAGAACACCCTCTTATCCTTCACCACCTCCCTCAAATGCATGCCCCTCAAAGACCTCCTATTTTCCAACCCCCTTCTCCTTCTCCCTCCTCCCCACATCTCCCTTCATCCCCCAATCCCACCACCGGTGCACGCCTCATGGCCTTGCTGGGCACCCAAAACCCTCCCTCCAATCAGGAACCATCGGTTGTGTACTCATCTCCTTCTGGCACATCTTCAGCACCTATGGCTTCTGATTTTTCAGTGCCACCAAACCCTTCAGGGTTGCCCTCCACACAGCCCTCAGCCTCTCCGGTGAATCTGGCTAGTCCTCAGTCCACTCCTACCAGGATGCTCAGCAGCAAGCTGCCCAAGGGGCGCCACTTGATTGGAGAGCATGCTGTGTATGACATTGATGTTAGGATGGCTGGTGAGGTGCAGCCTCAGCTTGAAGTCACACCAATCACCAAGTATGCCTCTGATCCTGGCCTTGTACTCGGACGCCAAATCGCCGTGAACAAGTCTTACATATGCTATGGTCTCAAACTTGGGGCCATCCGGGTGCTTAATATCAATACTGCATTGAGATACTTGCTTCGAGGTCATACTCAGGTGGGTTGTGTTGCAGTTGCTTTTGGCCTGATTGCAAATGCAATGTTAATTTTTTGCAATACTTCTGGTATTTGTTTGGTCAAATGTGGCTTCTTGGTGCGAGGAGTTGATGAATTGGCTCTGTGATTGGGTTGCTTGCCCTTTTCGTGTTTGACATTAACACTGAATAAGCTTGATGTGTGTTAGTGCTTTCAGCTGGGTAATATAAACTTAGGTTTTATATGACCAAGTTATATTCTTTTTGCACTCAGCACTGATGGCATATAAACCGCCTTTATTGTGTGTGGCCACATGAAAATAAATGAACGAGATTATGTTTTTACCTCAAATTTGTTGGGAATGTGTACCTAGGAAATGCGAAAGACTGTAGTTTATAATGCCAACTTTAGATAGCTGATTGTGAGAACGGCGATATATTGTTTTAAAACATGACACTTGAGCTTTCTTCATGTCTGAGAAAGACTGTTTTGGAGTTTTTGTTTTTGACTGTCTTTACTTTTTATTGGTTTGGATCATATACTTATTGATATCTAGAATCTTATACGAAACCTACGAATCCTTTTCTTTATCCACCATTATGATGTGCATACTCTTGGTAACTGTTCGATTGTGTTGATAATACTCTTGTAATTGCAACTTTCTACACGCAAAGCATTCACTACCTCTTAAAAGTTATAGCGAATTCACTGTTGTTACACGCATTTGAGATGTTTTTTTTTCTCCTTTTATTCAATTTCCTATCTGTATCCCTCTCCATTTTATGCATATCTCCTTTTTATGTAGAGAGTGACAGACATGGCATTCTTTGCTGAGGATCTTCACCTGTTGGCTAGGTAAATGTACCTTTTCTGTTTCTTGTTTGTCATTGTTGAGATTGATTTACTTACCTGGTTTCCTCCATTATAATACCATGTTTTCATTTTTGTTTGGTTCGTATCTGATTTATCTCTCGTCCCTTCAAGCAATGGATCTTGTAATTATTATTTTTTGTTGCTGCTTGATCATAACTAAAGCTGCTGAGGGGTCTTTCTCTTCAAGCATTTCTGAATATTCCAAGTCTGATTTTCTACTGTCACTATTTCAGTTTTAAGCTTATTGATTATTTTACCCCTGAATATACTTGTGTTCACAGTGCTAGCACTGATGGAAGAATATTTGTATGGAAAATCAATGAGGGCCCTGATGAGGATGACAAGCCTCAAATTACTGGAAAGGTTATCCTAGCACTTCAAATATTAGGAGAGAGTGAGTCTGTTCATCCAAGAGTATGCTGGCATCCTCACAAACAAGTAACAGTGACTTTATAACTTTGGTCTTTAAGTTTATTATCTTCCAATTGGTGTTCAGTCCTTTTAAAAAATTATCTTATCATTTGGAATTTGACTTACAGGAGATTTTAATGGTTGCTATTGGAAACCGTATCCTCAAAATCGATTGTATGAAAGCTGGAAAAGGTGAAACTTTTTCTGCAGAGGAGCCTCTCAAATGCTCCGTTGATAAGTTGATTGATGGGGTGCATCTTGTTGGTAAGCATGATGGCAATGTGACTGAGTTGTCAATGTGCCAATGGATGAAGAGTCGATTAGCTTCAGCTTCAGCTGATGGCACGGTCTGCATCTGTCTCTCTCCTTACCTTGTCTCCTTGCTTCCTTTAGTTTTTCTTCCCATTTTAGAGTTGTTTTGTCAGTGAAAAGGTTGGAGTTAAATTCCCTGGCTTTTTATAGGGCAGGGGAGGAGATGCTGAATGGTTGACATTATTTTATGTCTTGAAGTTGGGAATGTGAAGAAATATTTATAATCATTCTTCTATTTTGAAATTCTAAATAACTTGTTTTTGTCAACAGGTGAAGATATGGGAAGAACGAAAGGCAACACCCCTTGCTGTTTTAAGACCACATGATGGTAAACCAGTAAATTCTGTGACGTTCTTGACTGCCCCTCACCGTCCCGAGCACATTGTTCTTATCACAGCGGTATATGCTTCTAGTCTTAAGCTTGATTGGAAATATATCTCTTGTACTTTGCTAAGATCCTTTATAATTGAATTTACATTAAACTTTTAAATAAATTTATTTTCAAAATAATTATTTTTCTGAACAAGAATAAGTATAACAAGTATTATTTTGATACATAAAATAACTGTGTTAGGAAAAAAAAAATATTTATCGGGATCTCTTGTCAAGTAGTCAATCATTATATATTAAGGTTCATAATAAGTTTGCCCTATAACTAAAAGTTAATAAATAACTTTGAATTGTCCAATCAATTGTAATCTAATCAGTATAAATAGAAAACTAATAAAGTTATTTGATAGCAAATGTATCATTTATAGTCTTTAAAATAATGATAATGAACTCTATAAGGAAAGCACTATTAAAATGGTATTCAATATTTTGTCTAGAAAGACGAAATAATGCGATACTCTCTATCTTAAAGACTACAAAAATATATTTATATAATGTGGATCCTTCCCTGATCAGCCTTGTCAGCTTGAAGTGGCGTTATGTTCCCCTCACATCTTTCAAAACCAATTTCCGTTTGTGTGTGTGTGTGTGTATAACTTTTTTTCCTTTTTCCACAGGGGCCACTAAATCAGGAAGTGAAGATATGGGTCTCTGATAATGAGGAGGGCTGGCTATTGCCTAGTGATTCTGAGTCATGGCATTGTATTCAGACTTTAGACATAAGAAGTTCGTCTGAATCCAACCCTGAGGATGCATTCTTTAATCAAGTTGTAGCATTGCCCCGTGCTGGTCTGTTTCTGCTTGCAAATGCCAAGAAAAATACAATATATGCTGTGCACATAGAGTATGGATCCAATCCAACTGCTACCCGCATGGATTACATTGCTGAGTTCACAGTCACGATGCCTATATTAAGTCTTACGGGAACCAGTGATAATTTACCAGATGGAGAGCATATTGTGCAGATATATTGTGTCCAAACTCAAGCTATTCAACAGTATGGACTCAATTTGTCACAATGTTTGCCCCCACCCCTGGACAATGTTGAACTTGAGAAAACAGAATCCAATTTATCACGTTCTTTTGATGCTATGGATGGATCCACTAATCTGGAAACTGGAAATATGCCACAAGTTCATTCTAGCAGTTCTGAAAGTGCTCCTGTTGTGAGCCTTGATGTAAATTTTCCTTCATCAGATATTTCTGTTCTACCTGAAGCTTCTATATCTTCTATATCAGAAGCAGAGACCAAGCCTAATGATTTACCTTCTCGTAATGGTTTTGAACATATTCAAAGTGCTCCACCTCCACTTCCTCAGAGCCCAAGATTGTCCCAGAAGTTATCTGGTTTCAAAAATTCATCAAATAGTTTAGAGACCAGTTCAACAACAGCTGACCATAGCAGTGAGCAGACTAATCTTGATTCTTCGGCTGAACGGAGATTGGAGTCTGAAAAAGATACGGCAGATGTGCCTGCATCAGGTGACAATTTGCGAAAGGATGATAAAGTTGTTCCAAATGATGTTTCTGTGGTTTCTAATAACCCAACAACATATAAACACCCAACCCATTTGGTAACTCCATCCGAGATATTCTCTAAAACTGCTTTATCTTCTGATAATTCCCATACTTCTCAAGGTATGAATGTTCAAGATGTGGTTGCCCGTAGTGATACAGAAAACTTTGAAGTAGATGTTAAAGTTATAGGGGAGATCGGTTCTAACCAAGAAAGTACCGAGTCTGAAAGAGACAGAGATTCTCACACCAATGTTGCTGAGAAGAAAGAGAAGTTATTTTATTCTCAGGCCTCTGATCTAGGCATTCAGATGGCTAGAGAGACTTATAACATTGAGGCAGCGCGTCAAGCTGATAATATTAAAACCATTGATGCACCTGATCAAAGTTGTAACTCTGTTGAGGAAGAAGTTCAAGACACAAATAAGGATGTACCTGCAAACATCAGTGAATCAGAAACCATGGCTACTGCTGTGCAATCACATGCACCTTCTGTGAAAGGTAAAAGACAAAAAGGGAAAACTTCACAAGTGTCTGGTGCATCTTCCACTTCTCCTAGTCCTTTTAACTCAACAGATTCATCAAATGATCAAGGTGGAAATTCAGGTGGATCATCCGCGGAAGCTGTCTTACCTCAGTTATCTGCTATGCAGGAGATGATGGGCCAGGTTATTAATTTGCATTTGAACTATATTTTTATTTTTAAGGGCTAATTAACATGGTGCATGTTTTTCCTATACTTGTATATTACTCATGATTTTTACAGTGTTGTGTAGCGTGATATGGATTCAGTGTGCCCAAGAGCACACTTAATTGTTTTCTGGATTAGTAGTCTGCTCCTATTGTAACTTCGTGGTATTTTTGTTAACTATCTTCATCATGATCAAATTTGGGAGAGAAGATTTTTTCTGTCATACTTTGTGGAAGTGTCTATATGCATATAGTTTAGATACAATGTGAAACATCTTTTTTGGGATAAAGGCAATGTGTGACATGTGCAGCTGTAGAATGGATTAGTGGAATATATACGTGTCCTGTAGTGAACCCTGATTGTGTAATTTTCCTTTTATGTATCTCGCCTGGCTTTATTCCATTCGAGTTATTCTGAAAGATTGATTAGCAATTCATGCACTATATGCTCCACCTTTTTATGACTTCATGATATAATATAATCATAGCATGAGGTTGTTTTTATTTTTGAACTGCTAGTTCTTGTAATGATGCTACTCCCCCTTACACCCATCCAAAATAACATAGAAACTATATCGTTCCTAGGAAGTGATCTTTATATGTGTTTAATATGGTTTTGCTTCTCATATATTCATGTCACGCGATGAACTATTTTTAGGTTTTTTCAGTTTCTTATTCTCCTTCATTTCCTATTTTGCAGTTGTTAAGCATGCATAAAGAAATGCAAAAGCAGATGAATGCAATGGTTTCTGTTCCAGTCACTAAGGAAGGCAAAAGATTAGAAGGGTCCTTGGGCCGAAACATGGAGAAAGTTGTCAAGGCTCACACTGATGCTTTGTGGGCTCGATTGCAGGAAGAAAATGCAAAGCAAGAGAAGTTAGAGCGAGACCGGACACAGCAAATAACAAATTTGATCTCCAATTATGTAAACAAAGATATGGTATCCATATTGGAGAAAATCATTAAGAAGGAAATATCTTCAATTGGAACAACCATTACTCGTTCATTAAGTCAAGTTATAGAGAAAACAATATCTTCAGCTATTACAGAATCATTCCAGGTTTGTATTTGTTGTCACCCCACATTGACTACAGACATGATTAAAGTAGACTAAAGTCCAGGTTTATGTGCTTGACACGTGAAGTGTGTTTTGAGATACACATTAACTATAAATATGACAAAAGTAGAGTGTATAAAGACTTGTTTATTTATCCTCACCTCATGATCTACCTTTTGGATTTGAGTTAGACCCAACCCAAATTCAAGCTAATCAGTTTCAACAATTGAAAGTTCCACTGCTCAAATAGTAAATGTGTTTGTGCTAATGTTAGCTTAGTTTTTTCTTGTCAATTTACAACTATTACATTGTCAAGTAGTTGGATGCCATGTCATATGGTAAACTGAAATGTTTTTAGAAATCTATGTGGCCAGTTATAGTTCTTCAATTGGTATTCCCCATCCAAAATTTTCTGCTGCTAAAGTGCTTATTTTTGTTTGAATATGTTTGACTAAGGTTGTGCCATGAATTCTGCAGAAGGGCGTAGGAGACAAGGCATTGAATCAACTAGAAAAATCAGTTGGTTCAAAACTTGAAGCTACAGTGGCTAGGCAGATACAGACACAATTTCAAACCTCTGGCAAGCAAGCGCTTCAGGTAAGCAGCTTGCGGCCAACATCAGCAATATCTGTTAGCTTTTTTTTTGCATGATTCATTTTTATCATGATGAGTGTGAATTTCTGTCTGCCTGTGGTTCCTGGGTCTTATCATTGCTGTATATGTCATAAATTTGCAAGCACTGTGGGACCCCACCCTTAAATAATGGCTGTTAAGGGGGAAGAGTCAATCACTGAAATACTCCACTAAGCATCCCATGTTACTTGATTTGGGACTTAGGTACCCTTAATACAAAGTCCCTATCATAGCACTGATTTTTAAAAAGAGAAAACCAAACACTCAAGTACTCCACCAAGCTTCCACATTACTCAATGTGGGCTAGACAACTCCATAACATCCAAGTCCATATCATGGTCTGATGGAAAGTGTTTACATCTTAGAGTTGACGTCTAGGATAGTGGAATAGAAACAATGTCTTGGATAGTGTAGTGAAATGTAACTCCTCGGAATACTAATAGTCACAATATGAATTTGAAGATTCTGTAGGTAAAATTTCACGTGGTAGTGCAATTCAATTTTCTTTTCATATTTTGGGTTTATTTTTATTTTTGCCTTCAAAACAGTCTGGGATTTGCTGTCCTTGTAGGTCGATTTGGTTAATCATTTCTTATGGTTTTGTTTGCACTTTGTAGGAGGGACTTAAGACTACTTTGGAAGCTTCAGTCGTTCCGGCATTTGAGATGTCTTGCAAGGCTATGTTTGAGCAAATTGATATTGCATTTCAAAATGGACTTGTGAAGCATACAAGTGCTATTCAACAGCAATTTGAATCCACTCATTCTCCTCTAGCCATGACGTTGAGGGTATGTGTAGTATAGTTATTTTGAAAACAGCTATGACGACTTTTACCTTTAATGAGTTTTTCCTGCCATATAATTTTTTTTCCTTTCTATTGTTGGGGATTCTATTTTTTATCTCCATTAGCGAAGACATTGTTACACATTTGTTTTAAGCTATGTGGCACTAGTCAAATGCATTTTAATTAGTTTTTATGATATATGGTTGAATAATTTGTTCTTTTGAGAAGTGTGTAACATGTCTATTTACTTTGCTAGAATTCTTTATAAAGGAGTAATCTGGAAAAAATTCTGATTATTTTTGAAACTGTTTTAATTTTCTCAGTTGTTATCACAAGGAAAATATCCAGTTACTTTTTATGTCATTGTCAAAATTGTTTAACTTAGTTGAATAGGTTAACTTATGCATTTTATTATCTATGTGACCTATTTGTAGGTTGATCATAACTTTTTTGTATATCTTTGATGTAAGGGTTCCTGTAAATGGATGAATTAGCTAAGAGATGAAATAATATATCTTAAGCATTTTTTTCATATTTCTCTCTCAAGTTACTTATACATGTCCACAAGATGTTTGAATCTTGTCTCCTTTTTCGGAATGAGAAGCTAATTAATTATAAACCAATATTCTGTCATGCAGTGGTTGATCTCCACTACCTTGTCAAATATATTAGTGGCCTTTCCTCTCTCTATGTCTTGAACGTCTGGTTTGTCATGTTTGAATACTCAACGTTTAGTGTTATGATTACACAGGATACAATTAATTCAGCATCATCAATCACTCAAACTTTGAGTGGACAATTGGCTGATGGCCAACGTAAACTGTTAGAAATTGCAGCTAACTCCAAAGTAACAGTGGATCCCTTTGTAGCACAAATTAACAATGGCTTGCATGAGATGGTATGTTAGTTCGTCATTCCCTTTATCTTTCTATTCTGATGAGTGTTCATTCTATTTAATACTTTGAGGTGACTTGCATTTTGACAGACTGAGGATCCTACCAAAGAACTATCAAGGTTGATTAGTGAGAGAAAATTTGAGGAAGCATTTACCGGAGCTCTTCATAGAAGTGACGTTTCAATAGTTTCTTGGTTATGTTCTCAGGTATGATGGGCTTATCTTTCTTCTGTTGACTTGGGTTGCTACTCAGAATTACATTTCGTTGGAAATGGTGCATAGAAACTAGTCAAAATTAAACGAAGTTAAAGGGGAGCCTTTTCCTTTTTTTTTTTTCCTAAATTCAACTGTGGGGAAAGGATAACTTGCTTCTGTATGTTTCAAGCAAATATTAAGTGATCTGGGGAAACATTGTTAACCTGTAGACATTTTTGGGTTTTTCCTGAGGTAAAAAAGATTGTAAATTTTGATGGGGTTCCTACTAAAGTAAATAAGAACAAAATTTTAAATGTGAAATGGATTTGCAGTTCCCGTAATAATTTGGGTCCAACTTTCTGTCTAACCTAAGAGAGGATGAGCCTTGGCATGATGGAAAGATTGCTGCCTTGTGACCTAAAGCTCATGGGTTCAAATCTTGAAAATAACCCCTTCCTTGAGGGGCAAATGCCCTAAACGTCCACTTTTCCCACCCTGCTTTTGGTGGGAGCCTCAAGCATTGGTTTGACACTGGGTCAAGTCAAGTGTAGGTCCATGTGATATACATTCAAATTGAAACTTTTTTATTTTTTATAAAGGCATCTCTCTAGAAACTATTTTAAATAACTTCAATTTTTCACATTCTCAAAGCACCAAACCAAGCACCCACTAAGAGTGAATTCACATCTCATAAACCCATTCCGATCACTCCAAATATCCCTAAACAAGATCAAATCAGACCTTCTCATATCATTATTGGTAAACACCTTCTATAGTGTGCATGATTATATCAGACAAAGTCCACGATAATGTATCTAATGATCAATTTTGTACCTTTTCCTATCCAGGTTGATTTATCTGGCATTTTGGCAATGGTGCCGTTGCCATTAAGCCAAGGAGTACTTCTGTCTCTTCTACAGCAGTTGTCTTGTGACATCGGTACAGACACACCCAGAAAATTGGCATGGATGACCGATGTGGCAGCTGCTATAAACCCGGCGGATCCAAGGATTGCTGCACATGTGCGGCGAATATTAGATCAAGTGTCCCGCACACTAGGCCATCATCGGAATTTACCAACTACCTCCCCTTCAGAAGCAAGCACAATCCGCCTTCTGATGCATGTCATAAACTCGGTGTTGTTGAGCTGTAAATGACATTGTTGTATTTTATTTTATCATGTGCAGAAAGTGTTAAAGTATCAACTTTGGTTTGTAATTGTATAGGTATTTAGATAGCTTGGAAGGGATGAAATGAACTACTGTACTTAGAGTTTTGGTACAATTGATTTGTGTGACATAGTTTCACATTTTTGTATGCTTATTATTTTACATTTTGCCCTGGCCCTTCAGGTGTCTTTATCATTTTTAGAGACATTATATAGCCTTCACCTTGATGGACAAGGAAAAATTTGACATCCCATGCAAAGAAGTCATCGTTGCAATAACGGTAATTTCCAAGCTGCCATTGGAGTGTAAACAAACACCAGGGTAGGTAGCAGTTGAGTCTGGAAGTGGTTGTAGCAAGTACTGACAGGTCATTGCATCCTGCTACAGCAAGGTTGGCCTTGCAAAAGATTGAGCCTCTTAGTAGTTGAGAACATGGTAGTGGCTTCATAGCATGCATTGCTACGCTATTTCATGTGACCGTTTTCAAAAGAAAAGTTGGTATAGTGCTTTTAGAGAAACAAGTGTTAGAAATGATTTTTTTAATTAAAAAGGGTATTTCTGGTCATTTAGAATAGCATTTTATTGAGTGATGCAGTGTTCTGTATTCTGTAGTGAGTTAGCAAAATGAGTTATCCGGGCCAATTGCAGGCTTATAGAACTTTCGGATTATACAACTTTTGTATGCGTTTTGGACTAAGCCTGTAACTGGTCGTAATCAAATTAGACTAAAAAGATTGTATTTAATTCAGCTTCTAAATTTGAGTTAACTTACTATATCTAGCATTAGCTACAAAGCGTAAATGTGCTTAACTTGCTCATGCTAGCACCGTAAATATATCAATTGTCTCAATGTGAATCAATTAATTTTTCCATTGAAAGCAAAGCAGTTCATTGTTGCTGCCAGATTTTTCACGCATTTTATGTTATTTTTAGCTCTTCACCATCAATCCAGGTACAATGTTATAATGTTAATGTATCTCATTTGAGTTATTGGTCCCAAAGAGGCTTAACAATCTAAGATAAGTACAGACTGCAAGCAGCTGAAGCTCGTTGGTGCTAAAATACCAGTCTCTAGGGGAAAAAAATCCATAGAAAAACAAAAAAAAATTAATTAAAGTACACTATCAATGTAGATATGTAGCAAAGACGATTTTTTTTTGGGGTGTCCATTGAGCTAATACTGTTTAATGGATGAAAAATGATTCCAAGTTGGTAGGTTATAATTCTTCTATGATTCTTTGGTGCATCAGATAAATATGGAAGGTTTGGTACAGAGAATAAATTTTCTTGATTTATAGGTTACATAACAACACGAGAGCACATAATTGTGTCGACTTAGTTGGAATGTTGATATATTCTAATAACAATGTTTTCTTGATACCTTATTAAAAATACGTACTTAAATTAATTTTTAACTAAGTTGTAAATTAAGAATTAATTTTAGAGTCAACTCAAAGATCTCATCAAGAATAAAACTCCTTATTACAGTGGTAATAGGAAAAACAAAAGTGAATAACTTTTTATTTATATTATCGTGTATGATAAGATTAATTAACTTTCTGTAATAATTTTTTAAAACTTGATATGATGTTTAATTAATTTATGTGTAAAATTAAACTCAAACAAAAACTCATGTTAAGTTAAATGATGCATCCAATCATTTGCCATGCTTGAAATCACCATAAAACCATGAAAACATGTAGTTGTTAGGGTTGAAAGTTGCAACATATTACCACCACCCATGTTTAGTTGTGGTCTGTGAGGAAATAACAAAGCTACTAAGATGCACATTTTGATTGAGTTTGTGATCTTTCGTTTTCCAAAATTAGGAACGCTAAACGGGGAATTATCTCGTATCTCACATGACATTGTTGGTGTTGTAGATAGGACCGCAAGCGAAGGGTGAAACAAATATACACGCATGTATGTGATTGATTAATATTGTTTTGTGAGTGTCGTGTTTTTACCTTAAAAATAGCGTAGCGTGTCTGTATCAGTTCTCTCTGCAGTATTACCTTCCCATCTTCCAAATTCAAACATAGATACATATACGTACCTAAAATCCCCACCTTTTCCTTCGCCTCTAGCCCTTCATCCACTCAGGTACTCAACTACAAATCATGCTTAGGATTATTATAATCTCCTAAAATTTGTATTCATTTGTTTTTTCAAACAGTTGTTTACATAAAAAGTGCTTTTTTTAACACGTTTTCCTTTGTTTATTACAATTTTGATCTTAGTAGTACAACCTTTGGATGTTTTATACGTTTTTGTGTTTGATTATTGAGAAGTGTGACAAAGGGGTATTGGATGTATAGGAGTTGGGTGATGATTTTTGGTAAATCTTGTTTCTGCAGAAAATATATAAATGGAATGGGAGAAGAATAAGAGAGCACGAGAAGATGATGGGATTGATATTGAATCTTCTTCTGAAAGTAACAGCAATGCAAAGAAGAGAAATGTATATGGCATAAGCTTCACGAAGGAGAAGAAGGAAATGGAAGAGGAAGATTATTTGGAGGCATGGGATTCCCACTTGGCAATGGGAGTGTTTGATTTCCCTTGGCTGAAAGATGGTGCCATGTCCAAATTAGATCAATGCTTGGATTTTGAAGACAATTTCTCATCATCTCTAGAACACCATGACATTTTATTCAAACATAGTGTTGATTTTTTTGAGGATTATGGTTTGTGTATAACTCCAGATATACCAATGGTTCACATTGAAGAAGCCAAGTTGGTAGATGATATGTGGCAACCATTTGAGAGTAATGGGTTGAAGTTAGAAGCAGAAGATGGAGATTGTATCTGGAGCTCTCTTCTCAACAAGCCTCTTTGACAGAATTCAGATTATTCTATCCATAATTGAAAAAGTTGTTGGGATTGGTGCTGAAGATTTGGAATAAGAAATGTTGTAGATGTGTATACATTGGATGAGTTCTATTCAATGGTATGTTCAAACTCACACTTTGATGATCTGAAAATGTCAGCAAATCTCAAAGCTAGATTGCAATTGACAAACAACATTGGATATCATGGTTTTCAGTTGCAATCTGCATCATAGATGGTAGTGCCTATTGATCAATTCTGGTTCCAAACCAAATTTTTGTTACATTTTTTCTTTGATTGTCAAAATAAAATTACCTAGAGTTGTATTGTTATCAATTATAAAATGTTTTGTTACACGGACTTGAATTTATGCAACATTGATCAGTATGTACATGCATGTACTATTTAGTCTGTGCAGGAGATGTATACCTTCTTCCATAGCACAGATTCTAATATAAAATATTAAAATTTGAACTCAGAATCTCCAAGTGATGTATGTAATGCACATATGACATGGTCCTGCAAACACTACAGTCCAAATTAAGCACGGGAGAGAAGAAAAAAAACTTCATATTCAGTTCAGAAAAAGGGAATTTTGTGAATATTTTATTCCTTAGAGTAAATTTGTAGTTTTGAGGAGTTACTATATTGAAATACGTGGAATGTTTAACTGTTCCAGGGGTGCAAAGGTTGTCTTAACATTTATTGGAATCATCAAAAGCAATATTTGTCTCCCTTTATGTCTTTTGACAGCACAGAAGTGGGTTCTACAGTGAGATTTTTCATCCATTCATATGTCCAGAGGATCTGGACCATTAGATGAAGATAAGACACTCATATTTTATATATAGGTTTGTTTTGAAACACATATTAGAAGAGAAAATACTAAAAAGATTAATGTAGTTTCTCCGAGGTAAAACAAGTTTATATATGAGTAAAAAGTTAAAATTTAGAAAAAAAGTTAATATTAAACATCCTTTTATGAATTTCCTTTAAGCTAATTTTTTATAAAGAAGTTAATTTCATGATTAACTTGGTTTTCCATTTATATGTTTAGTGGTGGACATAATATGTTGGTTTGATGAGTTGTGTGATTTAGAAAGCCATTTATGTGAAAAATAATTGAGTGGGGTTTGCTGTAGATCTGGCCCAAATCCATTTTTGTAAAACTGGTCCTTCTGAGTGGAACAATTGCTTAGACTTTCTGAAAATGGAAACCATAAATGTGTGGATAAGCTCTTCATTTCAGACAAGATCAAGTTTTTGTCCAACCACCTATTATGCAATCAACTATTAATAGTTGACTATCTGTGCTTTATAGTGTTTTTGGTTGGACAAGGTATTTCTTAGCAGAATTTAGGATTCCTCATTTGGTTCATGAAGTGGGAGATGTGAGAGATTGAATGCTTGTTAATGTAAGTTATATCTTTAATTAATGATAAATAAATTAAATCATGAAATAGGGTTAGTTTTAATTACTGGTAATTCTTAAAAAAAAGCAATGAAATTAAATTTAGAAATAGAAATAAAAGATGATGAATCTGATGCACCAGTTCATTTGCCTTATTTAGCAAAAAAATCATTTGAGAAAATGACTATTTTTGTTAACAATTTTGTAATAATAAATTATTAATGTATAAGGAATAAATTATATTTGAAAAAACCATATAAATTGAAGTACAATTAATGAAAAAATCGACCTATGGTCTTGTATGCAGCTTAAACACACAAGGTTGGCAAATTTGAAACAGCATTTAAAATCAAATAAAAATAAAATAAACAAGTAATTTGAGATGGTTCGAAGAAGATTTTTTTGGTTAATAATGTACATTTAAAAGAGGCAAAAGAGATTAAGAATGAGTAATTTAAAGTAAGAAATATCAATAAATTGTGTATTTTAACTTTTGATAAAAAATTATTTTTTATTAATACATAATCACAAACTTAATATTTGAGTCCTGTAATATATTTTTATTGGAGCATGATGATGTATCGCGATATTTAAATAATATATCTTATTGGAATATGATGATGTATCATGAAATTTAACACTTTGTATTAAAAAAACACTTGACTTTAAATCTTAACAATTAAAGTAAAAATAAAAATATTAAGGCATGAGTATTTTTAATAGTAAAATTATAAAACATCTTAAATAAAGGTGTGATGTAAAAATAACATTTTATACGACAATTTTTGCGTAGAAGATAGAAACAAAAAGTGTTGCATTGGTTAAGATAAAATATTAGCACTATGGTTTCATAGCATGATTCTTTATGTTTGTTGAAAGTTAAAGATGTGACTTGAAGATGAAGTTTTGTATACAATAATGTAACATATTTTTTCTATTGTGATGATGTTACCTTTCACATTCAATCCTTCAATATTTTTAAACCAATTTCTACTAAACGGTAGTTGGACAAATCTCAAATGGCAACAAAGAAAAAGTTGAATCAATACCAATTTTCTATTGAATGTGAAAAAAATAATGGTTTGCAGAGTTACTTGTAGCTGCTGCCATGTTAGTAAGGACAAAGAAAATAAACAAATTGAAATTGTTGAAGATAATAAACACAAATATAGCACAGTGGTTAAAAGAACACAAAATTAGTATATTAAATTATTTTTATTTGATAGATTCTATGCATGACGCTATTTGCCATGGAGATTGGTCCTTTTTCCTATTCTTAGACTAAAATGCATCACAGATTCAAAATTCAAAAGAAAAATTAAATAAAAGAGCATCAATAATTGAAAATGGTTAGTACTTTGCACTTTGGTGAACAGTTTCATTGTGCCGACACTTAGGGTTTCCATTATTATTCCTCAAAGTATTGAGAATGTTCTTAAATAAATCCATATTTTGCCATTTCAGTGTCACAAAAAATTTCCAATTGTAGAATATACTTTTTAGATCATATCTAATATACATGAGTTTGTTGTATTTAATTGTATTTATGTTTCCATCTTCTAATTAGTATCTCACCAATGTAGTAGGAGTATCTCTCATGCAAGTTTAGATGGAATTTAAATCAAATTATGTTAAATTTTTAATCCAATCAATTCAATGATAATATCTGTATACCATATACAAATTCAAATTCGATGAATTTAAATTAATTAAATTGTGTAATTTTTTATTTTAACCATTGTACACAAAGTTCCATCATCTAATTACAATATTTTAAAAATTTTATAAAACTTAAATTGGGAACTTTATTAAAAACATTAATGATTATAGACAAACTTATTACAACCCACTTTTCTATAATGTCTGAATAGAAGAAATGAATTAATAAAGTTTAATTAGTTTTAACAATAAAATAAATAATAAAATCTATAATAATTAATAAAGTTTAATTAGTTTTAGCAATAAAATAAATAATTAAATCTATAATAATTAATAAAGTTTTGATATTAAAAAAGGAAGGAAGCGGCAGTCACGCGCGTCCGAGTGGCCAACTAAGCATCACATGCTGTACAACCTCACGCGTAGGATAATTAATCAATTAATTTCACTATTCACAGATCATAAATTTATTTGTTTCCATATCAATTATTTCAAAATTTTAACATCAATTTTCAACTTATTGATAAACCAAATTTTAGTACTGTAAGAAAAGTAAAGAAATTGAACTTCAGTGAACCCATTTTTTGTAATTATTTTAAGATAATCCTATTATATTGTTTGACTAAAATATTTTATTATTAAAAATGAATAAAAGTCTCCATTTCTTTAACAGTATTTTTTTTCCTTTATAGTAAATTAATCGGGGATGTTATTATATGATTACGAAAATTTATATGAATTTATAACATTTTATTGATAATACTTTATAATATTTTGTAATAACGAGTTACATTACATTACATTAAGATTGTTTGTAAGAGAAAAAGGTTTCCATTAGCATAACAGTGATACGCAAGGCCAAGAAAGAAGAAAGGTGTTGGCTTCTTCATTCTTCTTCTTCTTCTCTCTCTTCCCTTTTCTCCTCCATTGCTTTGCTCTTCTTCTTCTTCTTCTTATTCTCATTCTCTCCAACATCGCTTCTCTCCCTCTCTCTCTACATTGACACCATGCATAGGAGCTATTCAAAGAAAAATTGCAGTCTTTCAAAACGCATTTTTTTCTTCGCTCAATGTAACTGATTTCTTCCTTAACGCTCAGAGACAATTTCCGACATATTCGGAAGAAAAGGGAAAGTGGGTTTTCTTTTCCTCTGGGAAAGTTTCCTTCTTGGTTCCTGTCTCCTCGTTTTCTTCATCTCTGTCCAAAGGGTCTAGTCGCTTTTTCTTTTTTTCTCTTTCTAGAAAAAAATGGTGGCAGTGAGAAACATTGTGCTGTTGCTGCTGTGCATTACTGTTGTGGCTCCGATTGTGCTCTACACTGATCGCCTTGGCGCGTTTGAGCCTCCTGCGAGTGAGTTTCAATTGCTTTTCTTCCTGTGAATTTACTTGCTTTGGCTATTTGCTAAAGGTTTTGGTTTCTTTGGGTTGGTTTTTGTTCATTATGCAGGCAAACAGGAGTTTGTTGAAGATGTTACTGCTTTTGTAAGTGATGGTCTTGAAAAAGATTCTTCAGTTGTTTTAGTGAGGGCCAGAGAGATAGAGAGATCTTTGAGTTTCTGAATCTTCTCTTATTTTGTTGTGTCAGGCTCTCAGTGCGGCAGACTCTAGCCACTTGAATCTGCTGCCGCAGGTATTGTTAATAGTTCCCTTCTTGTTTTTGTTCTCTTTGGTGTTGAATCTGTGATAATTTGTTATTTATTGATGAAATATCTCATTTTACAAACAGGAAACTTCAACGACCGTTAAAGAACCTGTTAGGGTTGTGTATACTGAGGAGGATTCAACTAACAGAAGAGATTTCGCTCCAGGTATTTTTTTTGGGGGGCTTCTCTGTTCTTGGGTGAGGTTTTGGGTCCCTTTCCCCTTCTTTTCTGGGTCTTGTATCTTTTTTGTCATATCTAATTAATGACATTCACTGTCATGTTGAGCTAGGCTTGGAATTAGTGAAATCAAGGGAGCATTTATCTGCCAGGGTGTTGTCAACTACAACTGATGAAGATCAGACTACAAAGGAGAACCCCATTAAATTGGTTACCGATGGAATTAGGCAAGGAAATCAAGTGGGTGGGTCCTTTGATAAGGTTGACGGTACTGGTGAAAATGTAAATGGGGAAGTTGCTATTGATGTTGATGGCAATGATGGGAAACTTGCTAGATCAACCAGTGTTTCTACTCAAGATCCTGAAATTAAGGTCGGTGATATATTGTGCTTTTGTTGTTTTATATACTTCCTTGTTCATTTTTTGTGTCTATTGCTTGCTGCATTCTCTCAGAAGTTATAAATAGTGATAATTGTGTAAGAAAATTCATCTTGGTTTCTGGTCTTGCTGAAAAAGGTTTCGCATATTTATATCCGTGGAGGGTTTTCCATCATCTGTCAAATAAAGTACTTTGTATAGTCAGTGCTTCTGATGCTTAAATTTGGTAATCTTATCAAGAGTTTAAATCCAAGGACTGAATAGGTACACTGATGAAAAAGGGTGGTTCATTGCACGAGGCAACATCCTCACTGTTGTGCCAAGGCTCACTCTCTATTATATACGTTGGTAGCTCTGACATAATTTGTTCTGAATTTCAAAATGGAACTGGCAAATTCGTAGTTTGATAAACAAAATTCATGTTAATCTAAATATAGACAGGTTTATGTCTTCATGATTTAGGCATCTTTTTAGACCAGACTGTGCGCATTTGTAGCAGAGGTCATGAAACTAATTTTTGCAGGGTGCAATGCAACGCATCCCTGTGTAGAATTGCATAGTCATGTTGAATTAGTGCAACGTCTTTTGTTTTTACAGTCAATGAAAGGGAACAAGTAAGTTACTAGTATAGTGTTACCTGTCAAGACTCGTAATTATATTTTTCCAACTATTTTTTTTCAGAAAGTTGCATCATTCTAATTTAGGAAAACCAACCTCCTTGCATGTTGAGTATTTATTTCTTGGTTTCATATTTGATGTTTCTGTTTTCATGCTGCCTAGCAGGAACTAGCAACAGAAGCTTCTAGCAAAGTCAACCAGAAAGGTTCTAGATTGTCTGGAACCAATAAGAATAATGATCAAACACCATCTGATTATCGAGTAAAGCAGCTAAAAGATCAGCTTATCCAAGCTAAGGTCTATCTTTCCCTTCCAGTTGTAAAAAGCAATCCTCATCTCACTCGGGAGCTTCGATTACGGGTAAAAGACGTTACGCGAACACTTGGGGATGCAACCAAAGATTCTGATTTACCTAGGAAGTAAGTTTACCCTTAAGAATGCTGTTATCTGCCTTCACGTTTCCCTGTTATGTTATGACTCTTGACCTTGTACTTCCTCTTTAAATTTCTTATGCCACTGGTATAAACATGATAACTAGCTAAGTTTCTGCTCTAAGCTGCATATTTTTGCAGTCTTAATCTAAATTTGTAATAATGGCAGTGCAAATGAGAGAATGAAGGCGATGGAACAGACACTGATGAAAGGAAAGCAAGCTCAAGATGATTGTGCTGCTGTTGTGAAGAAGCTTAGGGCCATGCTCCACTCGACAGAGGAGCAGCTTCACGTTCTCAAGAAGCAGACCTTGTTCTTAACACAATTGACAGCAAAAACACTGCCTAAAGGTCTTCATTGTCTTCCCTTGCGTCTTACAACTGAGTATCATAACATGAATTCTTCTCAGCAACAGTTCCCCAATCAAGAGAATTTAGAAGACCCTCAGTTATACCATTATGCCATATTTTCAGACAACATATTAGCAACATCCGTTGTTGTGAACTCAACTGTTTCCAATGCTAAGGTAAATTCTTTACATTCTTTTTGCTGCCGAGATCATTGAGAAACATCAAGAAATTTGGTCTAACTGTCCTGTGGTGTAACTACACTTTATATGGCTTGAGTAATAAAAGCTTGTCTCAGTTTCACTTTAGGCCCGAGTTTATAAAATAAAGAATTCAAACAAAAAATATATAGACTAAAAGTTCCAATACCATTGAAGCCAATGTTACTTATATTTCCTATTGAAACCAGTTGTTCATATTGATATTATTTTAATGAATTTGCAGGATGCCGCGAAACATGTTTTCCATATTGTTACTGATAGACTCAATTATGCGGCGATGAGGATGTGGTTTTTGGTGAATCCACCAGGCAAGGCAACCATTCAAGTAGAGAACATTGAAGACTTTACATGGTTGAATTCAAGTTACAGTCCTGTTCTTAAGCAGCTGGGTTCTCAATCCATGATTGATTATTACTTCAAGGCTCATCGAGCAACCTCTGATTCAAATCTGAAGTTTCGGAATCCTAAGTATTTATCTATCTTGAACCACCTCCGATTCTATCTGCCTGAGATCTTTCCAAAGCTCAACAAAGTGCTGTTTTTGGATGATGACATAGTTGTGCAGAAGGATCTGACTGATCTGTGGTCAATTGATTTGAAAGGCAATGTAAATGGTGCAGTAGAAACTTGTGGAGAAAGTTTTCACCGATTTGATCGATATCTCAACTTCTCACATCCTCTCATTGCAAAGAATTTTGACCCACATGCTTGTGGGTGGGCATATGGTATGAATATATTTGATTTAGCGGAATGGAAAAGGCAAAACATCACAGAGGTGTACCACAACTGGCAGAATCTGGTATGTGCACTTTGATTTACATTTCAGCAAGTATCCATGTGCTTGATAGTAGCATTAATCATGTTGTACTAGGAACATAGATTTTATCTTTTAAACAAAAGAATCATGTTGATATGCTGCATACTATCAACTTAAAATGCTGGAATAGAAATATTCTGATTTGTATTCGGTTTGTGAAAAGTGTGAATATTTCATTATCCATCCATTCAAATTGCATTTACATCTCCATTCTAGTCCGTGTTGTTTTTGAAATGTATTGCGTTTCTTCTTGATTTAAATTTGAACTGATTTTTCTGTTCTAATTAAACTGAATTACAGAATCGTGATAGACAACTATGGAAGTTAGGAACTCTGCCGCCTGGTCTCATAACATTCTGGAAACGTACTTTCCCGTTGGACCGATCTTGGCATGTCTTAGGTCTTGGCTACAACCCCAACGTTGACCAAAAAGATATCGAGGAGTCTGCTGTTGTACACTATAATGGGAACATGAAACCATGGCTTGAGATAAGTATTCCTAAGTTCCGAAGTTATTGGACAAAGTATGTGGACTACAATCATGTGTATTTGAGAGAATGCAACATAAATCCATAGAGAGGTCCTTTAGTTGCTTGACCATTGAAGTTTTCTCAGCATTAGCAAAGTTGAAGTGCACCTTTTAGGTCTACAATTCCATCTGTGTAGAGCTTCTATTTTTTAAAGCTTCACAATTCTTTCTGTATACGTGTTCCCATTTAACATTGGTATTTTTTGGACTAGCAAAAACCTGCAGAGGATGCTAACTGTACTGTACTTGTACTTGTAAATAAAATGAAGAGGCTAGTTTTTGTTATCTCTTGTGTGCTTCCGTTTTCAAAGCATCTTGTCTAGTAAGTAGTCTTCCTTTTGTTTTTTGCACATTTTCCTTTAAGTTGACACTATACCTTGTTCAACCTTCAGTAGTTTCTACAACGAAATATTGGTTAAGTGAAGTTTATGAGCAGTTTGATTTAAGAAAGAAAACGTTGGTTTTACTTATTTCAAAGATGTTACCGTGACTTCTGTTTTGTTTTTCAGTTTCTAAATGTTTATATATGAAACAAGAAAAATATTTTGTACTGGTTTCTACTCTCATTGTATTTTATACCAACAAGAAACGAAGTGAAACAAAAATGTACTTAAAAACAAAGTTGTTAGATATAATCATAAGGACGGGCTCCACCGACAATATGTTTGGTGGGTTGGGTGGTGCCTCTTCACTTTTTCAGTATCAGGTTTGAGTTTTATCTTTTTAGGTTGCAGGTAGAACATGGTAGCAATGGTTAAGAAATGTTGTTGCCATAAAGGGTGGAAGTAGAAGTAGGGTAGAACAGAAAACAAATATATGGTGAGTGAAGTGTGCAAGCTTGTGTATTAATTATTAATATAAGATGGAAGTAGGTTTGAGTGGAGAATGCATGAAAATAACGTTCATGTGCATAACAGCAAAATGGATGGTGGCAGGGTCCCATATCAGATCTGTCACCCAATAGGACATGCAAAGAAATGATGATAAATCAGCTTCTATATTTTGTTGTCAGATGGTGGTGGAACCCACTATTACTCTATGGAGGGTGGTTTCTCTGTGATCACGTGCACAGACCCTATAATGATGACTCAGTGTTTCTCACTGTGGTGGGCTTTCTTGGGAAAGTGATAGTGTGAATGTGAGTCACCATAGTCCAAAACTGAACAACAAAAGTGTGAGGTGTGTGGAACACTGATGAGGAAAGATATGGACTAGAGAAAAGCTTTGAAAGAGACTTCAGAGCAACAATGTTCATGCACAGGTGCAGTGTATATGTTGGGTTTTTCTTGATTGAGGTAATTTGTTAAGTGAGAAAGTGAAAGTTTTGTTAATTTTAATTTGAAATTGAATTGAGTTTACAAGATATTATAGTTCATATCTTTTGTTCCTGAAAAGAAGTGAGGCTGGAGCTTGATCTAACATATTTTTAGGACTAATTGCTTATGGTAATAATAGTAAGGGAAGAAAAGTGTAAATTATAAAGAAAAATCAACAAAAAATTTAAAAAATGTTGACTTAATTTATACTTTAGGGCATTTTAGAGTATATTAGAATATTTCTTTCAAGAAGCTGTTAAATTAAAAAAATTATTTGATATTTTAAAATGTTTACACTTGAAAATTAACGTGAAAATGTTTCGTTGTCTAAATTATTCTCCTTGTCTCTGTTTTCCACTTCCATCAGCATACATAGATTTTATATGAGTGTGACTTGGATGTAACTTTTGTGAATGTTACATTCAAATTGCATAATGTAGTATATTTCTGAATTAGATTTTGCTTACACGTCTCACCAACACACTGTCACAAGCATAGGAAACAAGAAATCTTACTTGTACTAATAGAAGACCTCTTTCCAGAATAAATGTTTTTCATTTTGTTAATTTAAAAAATCAAGTATTTTTTTAATTAAATTTGTGTATTCTGAAAATTTTAAAAACCTTCCAATTTTCCTTAAAAATCCTGCTAAAATATGGAATGATACTTTATTGACAAAATAAAATCACATGAAAAGAAATACAGTGACTTTTTCATATTATACATATTGTTATTGTAAAAATTATTATTACTATTATCAGTAGAAATAGCTTATGATCATAAAAAGCAACGAATATAATAAAATCTTGATATAATTATTATTATATTGAAAAAAATAGTCATCAAAATATAAATGTGTAAAAATAATTATAAAAACGTATTAATTTTATTAATTATTATAATTATATAATAAAAACATTTTCAATTTTGCATCTTATCCTAGGTAGTTTCTTTTATGAGATGAAAACTAAAAAGTTTATTAAAAACAGATAAAAATATAAAATAATGTTTATATATAAGAGTTGAAAACTCAAATTCCTTTATTAAATATTATGTTTCTTCACTTGAACATATAGAAGAAATTGATTAAAAAAAGAGACACCTGATACAGATTAAAAAGTAATTTCAATGATTAATAAATTTAAAAGTGTTGAAAAACAAATAAAAGTTTAAAATAATATTTTCATCACATCTAGATTCTCAAACAGTAACAGCATGTGGAGGACTTAAAAATATAAATCTTTTGAGGTTACAATATTATAAAAACACCAGACTGCAAAACTATGTTTTTCCTTTCTATTTCTTTTATTAAATTCTCCTACAGTTCTATTCAATGATTGTAAAATGAATTATTATAACGACATCATTATCGACAGTAAAACAAAATAAAGTCAACACATAAAAATATGTATAATTTTTTTATTAAAAATAGTGAAAAAAGAAAAAATAAAAAAAAAATACGATAGAAGTCATTTGGATTAAAAGAAAACGTTGAAAAGTAAATGTGAAAATGAGAAAAAAATTGTAATTAATTTGATTAATGTGATAGATTAAATATTTTTGATTGATGAATTTATAAATTTAAACTTAAGAAAATAGATTAAAATTAAATTAAATAGAAATGAAAAAAGTTAACAGAAGAAAATATTGAGAAAATAGGTGCACCTATCTACAAAATGCAGTGAGTGATTTGTTTTATTTCTTATAAACAGAAGTTGAAGGAGAGTATTAGATATTGCAGTTAATGTGAAAATGAGATAATGCACTTTATGTTAAAAACTTAACAGTTTACAAAATACCACTAAAAAGTGAATCTAAAGCCATGACCATTAATTGGTCTAGAGGAATTTTAAAAACATCAATGACTAGAATCTTATTCATCATGATTGAATTAACTTACCCATGATTATGAACATGATTGTGAGTCACCAAACACCTTTTATAGATTCACATTCACTACTTAATTGATATACATATCATAGCAGATTTTTTATTAGACCACATTTCACCTTTTACCATAGACAATGAACAAATAACCTTCCCTCTACTGTGTTGTTATTCTCATAATTGTCTTTGTCCATTCCTCATATGCTTGTGGATGAAGTGTGTGCTAAAACTTCAAACTTCTCCTTCAAATTCAGATAGATATGGCTTAGCTGATGCAGCATTTCCCTTGGCAAACCTGAATGCTACTCTAGCACATGAAACTACATAAGAAAATTCACCATACTATGTATCACAAGTATCTTCAAATGTGTGCTTCTGATTATGAAAAGGCTATATCTGCAATTGATGCTGCTTTCAATGACTTGATCATTAGTCTTTCTACAATTTGGCTGATTTGGCTGCTCAGGATTCTCAACCTACTTTCAAAGGATACCATCATTCCACTCTTGACTTCATCAACAATGCATTAATGAGTCTTTGCCAAATTTTTGTTGTTGTTTCTAAATTGTTCATCCCAGGACAATAATCTTGTGCTCAGATATTTCACCCTGTGCTATTATTTCATCATAACAATAACAAATAATTGGTTTGAGACTGCTTTTTTATCTTATTGGCTGCATGAGATTGTCCCATATGAATACAGATCAACCCTGATATTTAACCTGGATAAAAAAGTTACATGTAAACAGCTTTTTGTTTTCATTCTCAACTATCATGATTGCAAAGGTTAACTTAATAGTCAAGGAAAAACAAATAAAGAAAATCAAATTTTTAAATAAATAGTATAAACACTTATTCAATCACAATTTCCCATATTGTATGGTTGATTGATAGGGTAAAAATTACTTTCTCAATGTGTTAACTTTTAAGAAGAGCTTATATTACCAATGGTAGAAAATCTCCATATAGCACATTTTCGAAAAATATTTTCACAAGGAGACTCGGGTCCAATTTATATTATAAGGTGAGAATTTAGTTTTCTGGGAGTAGAATATTCACTTTTATTTGAGTTTGAAATTTTTGTTTATTTCATCAGAATTCGACTTCTGAAGACTGAATTTTGACTATTTTCTTTGGTTTTTTTCCAGCACATTTCTTCGAAATGAAGGTAAGTTTCTAACCATAAACCCTGAAAAGTGCTAGTCCGAAAAATAATGTGCATAAGGATAAAATTTTGATAACATAAGAACTTAAAATTATTTTTAATTCAAAACTTTAAGATAATCTGATTTACCTATATTTTATTCAACTAGTACATTTTTTTATATAATACACAAATCTAATTCAGTATATACTTACACTCCAACTATAATTAAATGTTTCAGTGCAAGAAACTTTGAGTTGCATATATTTACATTAACTAATAATCTTTATTAGTTTTTAGGTCTAGTTTGCGTGATTTTTCTGTACACTAATAATATTTAGTAATAAGATACACATTTTTGTGTAAAAAAAAGGTGAAAAAGAATAGAGAGAAAAGTTCAATACAACCAGTTATATGTGTGATATGATAAAATTGTTTTTAGCATTTCTTTTATAATTCGAACCATGTCTTTTTGGACTTCCATCAATTATGAAGCTATCTTTTATTTTTAATAATAATAATAAGTAATTAAAAAGTAATAATAAAAATGGATTAGTATAGTTTGTTTGCTAAACCAAAAAAAAAAAAAAAAAAAATATTAAAAAAAAATTTAGTATATAAATTAATAAAATAAAAAATAATTATAATATTTTTATTTATTTTTTTAATTAATTTTA
>Ga0099824_1000592_pt1 | contig 44402 bp, 14 predicted proteins | sample SiratrowhiteBW_FD_76837 | JGI IMG/M metagenome (GOLD analysis project Ga0099824, IMG submission 76837) | Root nodule microbial communities of legume samples collected from California, USA - Siratro white BW | ecosystem: Host-associated > Plants > Roots > Nodule | place: USA: California... | reverse complement strand
TGCCATTGCAATCTCTAACAATCCTATGTTTCATGGGAAGACTAAACATTTCAAGATTAAATATTACTTTCTGAGAGAAGTTCAATGTTGCAAAGAAATTATCCTGGTTCATTGCAAGACTGACGATCAACTAGTTGATATTTTAACTAAAGCTTTTCCAAAAGTCAGATTTGAAGACTTGAGAGAGAAGATTGGAGTTTGTATCAAAAGAGGCAAGGAGAAGTGTTGAAGACTGCATCTTTTGATGACGTGGCACGAAGCTGTTACCAAATAATTATTCAAAGATTGTTTTTTTTTCTGTTGCAGAACTTTGTTTCTTTTTGTTGCAGAACTTTGTTATTTTTTTTTTGTTTCAAAACGGAATCTATCTCTACGTGCTTGATCCTATCAAGCTGAACTTGACTGTGAGCAATGCTAATAGCAGATTTATTATCACAATATAAAAAGTCACAGGCTTTTCAAAAGTCATTTTAAGATCATTCAGAATAATTCTTAGTCATAACAATTCACAAGCCCCATGTGCCATAACTCGGAATTCAAGCTTTGCACTAGACTTTACAACAACAATTTGTTTTTTACTTCTTCAAGTCACCGAAACCTCAACTTTAGAAAACCTTCCAAACCATGCTAGTGGTGATTGTTTTAGTCCATACAGTGCCCTTTTCAGTTTGTAAACAGCATTGAAAATAGTTTTCCCACCATATTCAGGGGGCAAGTCCCTGTAAATCTCCTCTTCAAGTTCCCCATTATGGAGGACATTTTTTACATCAAATTGTTGCAAGTTCCAACCATAATTAACTGCTAGAGATAATATCACTCTAATTATATTCATTTTTGCAACTAGAGCAAATGTTTCGAAGTAATGCACTCCATAAGTTTGAGTGAATCCTTTGGCTACTAAACTTGTCTTGTACTTTTCAATGAATCTATCAGCCTTGTATTTTATAGTATATGCTCATTTGCATCCTACTGGTTCTTTTCCTTTTGGTAGAGTAACCAATTCCCAAGTACTATTCTTTTCTAGTGCCTCCATTTCCAAGTCCATGGCATGTTTCCATTTTTTGTTAGTCAATGCCTCAGATAGAGTGGTAGGTGTTGTGGTGGTGTTTAGGCTTGCAAAGACAGCTTTATGAGTAGGTGTGAAGTGTTTAGAGGATAAATAATTGGCTAAAGGGTATTGTGGCATGGTGGTACGTTTTCTAGTATCTTTTCTAAAGGCCCAAATATTCTTGGAATGAGTTTATTTGATGTAGTTACATTGGGATAGAAAGCAGACAGAACCCCCATAGGACTTTTTCTAGAACACTAGAAGGTAGTCTATTAATTAGACAACATGCAGTAAGAACAACCTCCCCCAAAAAAAGTTTAGGAATCTTATGTTCAAAAATAAGAGCCCGAATTTGGTCGAGCACTCATTTCTTTTCTTTCAACAATCCCATTTTGTTGAAGTTTTTTGACACAAGATGATTCATGAATGATACCCTCCTTACTACAAAAGTAGTCAAGTTCATGATTAAAATAATCTTTAGCATTATCAGATCTAATCCTCTTAATGCTAAATTGATTTTTTTACCATTTAGAAAAAAATATTGAACAAAGCTGACATAGGACTTTTGTTTTAGAAGAAACACCCATGTAACCCTAGTACAATCATCTATGAAGGTAATGAACCAACGAGCACCAGATACATTCGGGATATTTGAGGGACCCACACATAAGTATGAATTAAATAAAAGGGAGCAAGGTCACACACTTCACAATGAAGACTCTCCACTTCTAATTTATTAGAAAAGGAAGGAAATAACAATTTTATGACCCTAAAGGAAGGATGAACATTATGTTCAAGGTGAACATTATGCCTTTTATACACACATTAGAAAACAACAAAAAAGTCAAGCATAAGTTTTCAACGTTACACAACAAATGGAAGGAGATTTGAAAATTATGAGACACAAGAAATCAAAGAACTTTTCAGTATTTAACTACATCAACAACTATAAACACATTTGTAGTTCTTGAAAGAAAAAATCCATCATCTGTTATATGTAATAATTTGAAAAAGTGGATAAGTACCTAAATGTTAAAGAGATTAGACTCGGCATTTATCTCTAAGCAAATTAATTTCAACAATACATGAAATATATATTTTCTATATAAACTGTAAATTAAAACATAGGAATGAACCAACAAATTCATACATAGATTTTTCAGGTACAACATTACATCACAATAACAAGAAAGTGAGCTAGTCATTAGGAAGTAGTAGCAGTATTTACCAAGAAAGGTTCTTTTGAACTCCAATTACCTGGCAGTACCCAACTTCAGGGTTGTGTCGAGCATATGCTAGCAGTAAACGCCTCAGGGAATTTCTTCCATTTTCATCCAAAGCAGGGTGACCTGGGAAAGTTCGTGGTAAGTCCTGAGAATGAAAAGTATGGTTTAGTCTAAGGAGAGAGCCAACGTTCAATATAAAGCAAAAGATGCAGAACGTACAAAATCAAAATAAAGTCCAAGGCGCATGCAGCTAATGACCTTCTCAATCTGCTTTTTCCATTTCCCAAATGCAGCAGATGAGACATCTTGCTCCTCACTTTCATTATGAGCTAACAGATTCTCATAATAGCTCTCCACCCGTCGTGTCTTGACACCTACAAAGGCTTGCCAGACCTGTAACAACAATATTGTAGAGTAGGGAAGGTTGCAGTACTTTTCCCTCCAACAAAAGTAGGAACTTCATTGAATTAGAAAAATTTTACCTCTCCTCTAAGATCCTTTGGGACTCCTCCTTGAACAAGGGACTCCAGTTCTTTCCATCGGGAGATAAGTTCAGGTAAGTCTTGATCTACTAAAGAATTTTCTTCCTTCGAGCCATTGATACTGTCATCTACAGGTTCAGATTCTTCTATAGATGGAAGATGACTGTTATTTCTATTTATTTTTGCACCTTTCATTTTCTTTCCCTTGACACGAGAACTAAATATTTCTTCAATGGCAATAAGAGATGGCCTAATTTCAGCCCAGCGTTGAACAACCTTACGAGTCTTTCTTTCTTCAGAATGATGCAATTTCTTTCCAGAGATATTTCCGGTTGCACTGTCAGAAATAAAATTCCTGTCACTTGAATCACTGCATTCACTAACCCTCCCTGGATTTGTACCCTCTTTTATCTCAGTAACTCCAGAAGTGTTCCTGTCACTTGAGTCACCTCCTTCTTGAATTGTCTCTTCTATTTTCCCATTACCTTCAGCAGACTTCCTGCCATTTGAGTCGTCTCCTTCACTAACACTGATAGCATTAGTCCCCTCTTCTAACTCACAAGACTTCCTTCCACTTGAATCATCCCCATTATTTGGCCCATGTGGACTTATCTCTTCTTTAACCTCATCACTTTTAGGTTCAGCCTTCAATGGTTCTTTATGTTCATTAGAAGTTGGTTGAGATGATTCAGCTACATGTTCAAGAAAGTCACTCCATTTATCTGATCTCTCATCTTCCTCCTCCTAATATAATGAATATATCAGTTTAGGGATGATCATAAGTTGAATCTGTGCTACTTATTGTAAAAAATCAGTTCTCAGAATTGAAAGGATATCATTTATTTAGGCTCCATTTTTTTCAGTGTCAAAGGGCTTAAATGAACGCTTCTGTTGTTTAGTATATTTTTTTCTTAAAATTATAAGGATAAAAAATTAAAATGTTGCATATAAATTCATTTGTCATATGTTTATGCCATACTGCAAAAGAAATATCTAGCAGTTATTTGCAATTATTAGAGGGTGAGATTATTGCCTTGTAGCCTAGAGGTCATGGTTCAAATCCTGGAAACAGCCTCTCTGCTTGTGGATGTAAAGCTAGGTGTGTCTACATCTACCATCCCCCAATCCAATTAACTAAGTAGGAGTCTTATGCACTGGACTGTTCAAGTCTAACCATATGACTGCCCACATCATGTATCCATTTTGAACCAATAGAAAAATGTCAATAAACCCCTCTTATTTAAATCTCTTCAAAAAAACAGAATATCTTTTCTCATAAAAAAGACACATGACATTAGCTGTTGGAACAAATATGTAGTCAACGTTAAAAGCTTTTATTCTTCATCTTCTTGATGCAACTACTCACTTGGTCACTTCAGGAGTTTTAATTTATTTCAAGATGTTTATACTTTTGAAAGCCGAGAAAGAATTAATTACATTCCTCCAATAAAGGTATTGTAGTTTAAAAAGGCATTATGTCATGGTGATTGGTGGAATTAATAATTTTGTTAATATATGCGTCATACTTTACTTGGAAATTAAGTTAAGTGGAGGAAGCAATAATTAATTGATGATTAGAACAAAAATCATCAGTCACAGCCAAAGGTTTGTCATTCTTTACTATTTATTAACAAAAGCACTCATGGAGAAGGGCAAATCTCCTTTCCATATTTACCCTATAAAGGAACTACGTCCCTTGAATAATGATGGACCTTATAGTGCTTCTATTTAATTACAATGATCATAAATACGCAAATGGTACATTAATATCCCAAAGAAATGTGTTCTTGCACGCGTACTTGAATATTGGATTGAAACATTAAACCTGGATCATCAGAAACATGGAAGCAAAACTGAAGTACAATAGTAAATACCTTGTAGATGGAAAAATACTCCCTGTATCGTTGTGCGAATTGAGGCCTTAATGCAAATCCATAAGAATCCCTGCAAAAACAGTTTGTGCGATTATAGTTCTCTCGTCAAGAAAGTTAGAAGAAAAAAAAAACTGAGTACCACTCGTTTCCAAAACCAGAAATAGACAATTGTACGTAACACCAGCACGTAAACTACAATTTCTAGAGAAATGCCGAGCATCACAATCTCTAACATTCCCTCCATTATCTGTTGGAATTTGTTGAAAATCACAAATCATTAAAGATTTTGTCACCAAGTTTTAACATGATTGAAAGCGTGTTGTTAACCCTTCTCTAATTTCTAAATAACTAATAAATTAAATCACACACTTAACGCATGCATGGTTCTAATTCTACCATATACGAATGCTACCTGGAATCAACCTCCAACGAGCGCTTACTCAGTAAGGACAACAACATACTTTAAGAACAGGTACAATTCTACAGCCCATAGCTTTCGCTCGCAAAACCAAACTCGCAGTGCTCACAGTGCTAACTAACGGTACCACCACATTTCAAACTCAACATCCAACTACGCTCATTAAACCGATTCCAAAACGAACAATCAACCAAAGAAAATAGAATTCGGAATTCAAGATCGAATAAAACCGATCGAGTCGACGGTGTCGTTTTGTTTAACAGTTGATGTGTACAGTAACTGCTACGAAGAAGCATTCGAAAACGGATCCAGAAAGTGACGAAAAGTTAGCGCCCAAGGACGCGTGGAAAATCATGTGCAGCGTGCGATTTCTATATATTGTTTATAAGGACACGTGCGTGCATACCTGGTGAGTTCGAAATTGTGGAGGACATTGAAACTGAAGTGCGCCATTTTCGGTTGCGTTGGCGCGAATACGAAGTACGAAGACAGAGAATAATTAGGGTTTGGTGAGTTTGTTTCGGAGGAACACGAAAGGGTAACTGAATCTTCCTTCTTTCTCCTTCTCCATCTGTATCGCTATAAATCAACTTCATTTGCCGCTGTTTTTTGCAACTTGTGCGTTTGTAGTAGTAGGAGTAGCCGTTGATGTTCTGTTGCCACCTAAGAGTTAAGTCATAAATAAAATTACTATAGCAAATAAACATAATATTCGAGTAAAGAGTGATAAGTCCTTAAAATACAAAATCAAATTTCAATTTCTAAATATACCGTAATATTATCATTTAATATATTTTATTAGACTAATGTAATTTATATTTTAAATATTTTTTAATTTCTTTCAACTCAAACATTAATATGATAGACCCAAAATAACTAATTCAAATATTCTATTACACGTTTTTTAGAATCCTTTCTCTTTTCTTTTTACTCACTAATATAACATCTAATTACAGTTTTGTCAGACTGTCTTCTCATAAATATTTTATAAAAAATAAAAAAATAATTCTGTTTAAAAACCAATTTATAAAAATTTCTTTAAATTAATTTATTTAAAATCTAGTGTTTTATTTTTCTATAACAACGTAGACTAATTTTAATATATGAAAAGTTTATTTTCTTAATTTAGTCTACTAAATTATATAAAAAAAAGTATTTTGTTTCAAAATATAAAATATTTAAGCTGAATGTGTATGGTTTTAAATCATTTGAGGCATTTAATAAAGTATATTTAGTGTTCACTATAGAATTATTTTAAAATATAAAGTAACTATGTGGTACAGGGGGAAACATTAAAAATGTATGTTAAATCAAACTTACCTTAGCTTCTGTCTTAAGGGGAAAATGAAACAAATACTTAATTGGTAAAAACTCTTGAAGGACTCTAATAAAACTGTAGAGACATAAGTCAAATGAAGAGATAAATTTATTAATAGGTTTGATTTTCCCTGTCATCCCTGGTTGTTTTGGTCATATTATTATGATACTTTTCTACCAACCATCAATAATGACCCCTCGTATGCATGATAAGTTCTTGAGGTGGATATTTATTAAGAGGATCAGATTAAATGTTATTCCATGATTAAATATGCAGCGATGACTTTGGATTACGCGGTAAGATTAATGAATTATAATAATAATAATAATAATAATAATAATAATAATAATAATAATAATAATAATAATAATAATAATAATAATAATAATAATAATAATGATGATGATGATGAATAAAGTAATAATAACCAATGAATAAAATATTCGTACCAAAAAATTATAGTTCAGAATAATAAGTCACCAACAATATTAATCAATTTATTATGAGTAAACAATTGCTACAAATATTTATATAATTTATTTTTAATACAATATAAAAAATAATACTTTGTAAAAAATTTAATTCTATTAATATTATTTTAATTATATTAATAATTTAGGTAAGTAGATATGTATTTGTTATTTAGTAATTACCACATATATTTATTTAAAAAATATTAATGATAATATCCATTTAGACTTACACCTATCCCAATTCTCCTTCCATGGATTTTAAATTCATATTAACTTTATTCACATGCATTTTAAATTCATAGTTTTTTATGTACATTTGTGTTTAGGAACAAAAATATGTTAATACATAATTAACTTCGTAATTATTCCAACTTTACTTACATTACATGTATTTAAAATTCACACCAACTCTACTAAATGTACTCAATTTTGCATGTCTTAATAATTACCATAGTTCAAAGAAACTAAGAGAACTAAAATGTGTATCACAAATTTGTTTTTTATGTACTAAAAATAAAATATATTAATATTTATTATATTGAATCAACTATTTATTCATTTATTATATTTATAGTTAATAAATTTATGTTATTTGATAGTATAAATTTATATTTTCATCTAATAATAAATTATAGATTGAGACTAAGTAGGGAAAACCAACATTAATGCTTTAGCATTAGAGAGATGAATGGCTTAACTACAAAGTAAGGAAATGAGACAAAATGAGAATAGACATGGGTATATATAGAGCTTAAGTTCGTTTGGCAAAGGACAACAATTTGTAAAGTTTGTACTTATCCTACATTATCACCCATTTTAGTAATCGACCCATATTACAAAAAAAAAAATAAAAAAATTAAAGTGTCATTTTAAAATGTAAAAATTTACTCACTTTAAAAGTCTAACTATGATTTATCAAATGAAAACAAATTGTTTGAATGGCAACATAACTTGTATTTGAGTCACCTAAAAAAATATTTTTCTATATTATGTTGTAACAAAAATAACATCTTTATGATATGAACATAATAAAAAATATCTTATTTAATTAAGGAAAACAAATTTGTTAACTATACAATGATAAAATGATAAAAAGAGTGTTTTTCATATGAGTTAGAAATAAAATCAATTTTCATTAAGTCGCTTTCAACTTTTTTACGTATTTTATTATTATCACTCTTGGTTACAATAAAAAAAGTTGTTTTAGATATAATAATAGCTCTCAAAAGAAATTATGTACAAATAAAAGTTCATTGTTGAAAGATATCTTCATATGAAAATTTTTACATAAATAGTGCACTTTTTAGTTATCGGTCATAAGATAGTTTATGATCTAGTACTTTATAATTGAAATGAAAAGCTAATACAAAGTACATCGTAATTTTACATCAGATTGTTAGTTTGTTATGTATGTCAAAACTATTGGTAGTCTTTAGAGGTTGGTAGTCTTTCAACTTAGATAGATCTCTACTGCACTTAACCTACTAAGTAACTTTCATACTAAACATCCTTTAAAATTTTTAATTTTAACATATAATTATGAGAAAGTTGGTTTGTTATGTTAAAGACTTTATTGGGATATGAGTAATCTCATTGGTGACTTATTAAAACAGTCGAACAAATTCAAAGTAAATTTGTACTTTATAACAAATTTTGTTTTAGAGTCTTGCATTTTTTAGGTGAGTTTTTTTTTTATAAGAATTGTCTAAAAATCTTGTGAAAGAAGACAATTTGATGGTTTATTAGATATTGAACTTGCTTTTTCTTGATGATCTCATTTTGACTCCTCTAATTTGTGAGAACCAAAGTATCATTAGTTAAACAACTAAGATATTATCATCTAAATCAAATTATGTAATTATTAAATCCTCTAACTTTAATAAACAACAATTTCTTTCTAATAATTGTTTCACTTTAATAATCATTTTGTATAGAACCATATAATGTACTAAAAAAGTTATTTCATTGAGCTAAACTTATTATATTTGATTATGTAGAAGATGCATATAAAAGAGTTCATATTGACTTAAATAATCTTACATTGATGACAGAATTTCATTGTGAAGTTTAAACAACATGTAAATTAAAGTTTTTGAGGTTTTAAACTACTAAAATCTATATTTAAGATTGTCACATACCACAAATATTAGATAACTGTTTGACACGTGTGCTTAGTTACTGATGAAGTTGCGAGGAAGTACAAGGAACTTAGTGGGAAAGGTGTAACTTTGCATATTTTCAATAGAGGACCAAATTCATCAAATTAGATAGCACTGTTAGGATAATTATACAATAATGATCAGTGATCACAAGGTGGTATATAAACATTATTATGACTTCAAACATACAAGCTGGCAAGTACATGTGCAACTTTAGCATACAAACATAACTGATATTTGAGTGAACATAATCTACGTCTTGGAAAAAGCCAATCCAAAGTTCACTGTTGAGGTAGAAATGCAAAAGGAAGTGCAAAGATATCAGTAAGAAAGCAGTCACGATTCTTCAAAATCAATAGTTAAGAGATTCATAATATATATACTACCAGATAACGTTTCTTGAATCTATCAACGATTTCCTGGGGATCGAGTTTTGTCTGTGTATAAGCATCAATCTTGTTCACCTCCTGTAAAAGAAACATTTTCGTTCACAAATGATATCCCTTTTGTAACTTAGTAGTTATGCAAGTTCAAATGGAACAATCTGTCAACAGTTGTGCAGCAAATATTGAAACTTGAGTTAAGATGATTATGATAAATTCATCATATAAACAAAGAGCAATTTCCACCAAAAGCAAAATTTATTTTACACAACTGATTTTAGTATATACCTCAATCCATGTTGCAAGTTTTGGCCATCCTTCGGTGATGTCATGTTTGAACACGTCAAGAAGGACAGGCTGGAATCTTTCAACAAATGGAACATAGGCAATATCCACCTGATCATCACAAACATTTTGAGATTATATGAACAAAAAGCTATAGTCTTTTATATGATCAGGTTTGATACTTGTATTCTACATAGGGATCAGATCATGACTACTTTCTTTCATCATGCTGAAATGTTAAGATATTTTGATTTATTCTAACACATTACATGCATCACGACAAGCACTAGTAAGCAGCAAGTTTAAAAGGAAATCGAAAATCAAAGATTTTTGAAACGATTTTAACTTACCAAACTGAATTGACCAAGAAAGAATGGCCCATCATCAAATTTACCAAGAGCATTCTCCAAGTACTCAAAGGCAGAACCTGATTTGAATCACCATTTTAAGGACTGACTTGTATTTGTATAGAAAATGAAAAGGGAAAACGTCCAATGGTTATGAACTTCAATATCTTGCTTACTGGCTTGGTGTACAGCACCCCCTTTCAATGAGGAGGTGTCTTTGCTAAATGTCTCAACATGGGATATTAGGTGTTCACCAAACTCTTTCTTAGCAGGATCCTAGGAAAATTTCCACTTAACATCATTAATTCATTCGAACAAAGAGGCCATGAAGGGCCAAAAGAGAATGTGCAGTTCCTAGTTCTTACAGTGGGAAACAAAGGTGTCCCTTCAAAGTTGGCATCTACATATTTGATCAAATCAAGACTTTCTCCCAATACCTTCCCATTGTGCTCCAAGGACGGCACCTATATATATATTTAGGGGAACAAAATCAGTTTATCAATTGGCTGAATAAAAGATCCACTAGGATTAGTCTTGTAACAGAGTTTTGATTATGAAACTAAGTTCAAATCTCATTGTCACCCTTGTAAAATAAACGCGAATCCAATTAGCTCAAACAATCAACCAATAAAAAGTAGAAAAAGTTCCCAAAAAATATTAGCTCAATACTCACCTTATTTTCAGGGTAGACCTTCTCCTTGTACCAAGCTGGCCTATCTTGAAGATCAATAGGGACCAATTTGATCTTGTCTTGTAGTCTCTGTAATTATAATTACCAATACGAGAAGTAAAAGTGACAGAAAGAACATTAAATAAGAGTAAATAGTCCATTTGTAGACAGTGTAAAAGTTTTTAGAATGTTATTTAATTACAAACAGGATAAAAAAATTAATTTTTACCTGAACTACTTTAGAAAGTTATTTCAACAATATTTTTTTATTGGTTGAAAAATTATTGTATTCAGATGGTTTATTTATAGAAATTAAACTCAAAATAAGTATAAATCAGAAGAAGCGCGCACTTAGAATAAGTAACAAAAATGGACATTATAAAGGACAGAACAAAGAAACAACCTTGTAGTTCCTAGTTATCCACACACGTTGTGCATAGGGGCATGAATAACTGATGTACAACCTAAATAATAAAAAATAATAATTTTTATATGGGCATTTAAGAACCATGGAAAAGGAGAATTTTTGGAGTGAGAGATGGAAAGAACCTGGTGGTGCCGTCAAAAAGAGAAGGTGGGTCGGAGGTGGATGTTAATGGAGGAGGACGAACTGCTTGCACGCCACTGTTAGATACAAAGAGAGAGCATTAGGGAAGAAGATAATGTTGCAATAAAAATGTAACAGAGCGAATAATTTAGAAAGTGAAGAATTTTCATACAGAGTTGCCATTGAAGTTGTTCTTCACAGGATATTGACGATTGAATGGACCGGAATAGTGTCTACGTTCAACCGAGTTTGGCCTATTGTTCAATTTTCATATTCATGTATTTTCTTTCTCTCTTTTTGCCTTATTCACAGTGAATAAAAATGGGATTGAATAATCCAATTCTAAAGGAGTAATATAATTGAGATAAGCGTTTTATTTTTAATCCTGCGTCAGTATTACTGCTACCATAATTAACGCATTTCCTTTTTCCCTCTTATTTACCGTTAAATAAAAAGATACAAATTTTTATTATATTATTTTGAAATATATAAATTAGTAATAGTATTATAACTTAAATGATTGATATTTATAGAAAAAAATTGTAAAACACAAAAAAATATAGGAAAAATGTAATTCTAAGAATTTATAAGAAATGTAAAATTTGAAAAATGACTTGTATATATAATGTATAGAACTACTAACATCTTAGAAGACCCATGTAGAAAACCACTCAATTTTGAGTTTGTTCTTGATTTGCTAATTCTTCATGTCCCCAAAATTTGCCCAAGAGATTTAGATTTATCGAGTGGAACAGTTGTTAAGGTGGTTATTGCTTTTGAAATAATTTTCATTTGTGAACTGGACAAACTAATAATTAATTTTGTTATTTGTAATTACATTTGCTAGGTGAATAACTAGAGTGAACTGAAAAAGTTAAAACAATTATGGCAAATCTTAAATATTCATGGGGTGAATGATGGTTGGTAGAAATAATTCTATATGATTTAAAGATTTTTTTTACTTAGATTTTTTGTCTCCATTCACCTACATTAAGAAAATTAATCAAAATCGATGAAAATATACACAATTAAAAAATTATTTTTATTGAATCCACTTTTAAAACTTATTTATCAAAACTAATCTAAAGATGCACTTAAGCACCAAAATTAATCAAAATAAGTGTATTTTGAAGGCACAGTAAATTATAACACTAAAAATCCCAACAAAGAATTTAAATTCATAAAGTTCACACCATTAATTTGTTTCAATAATTGTATTAATAGAAACTTCCAATTCTAAAAAAATTATAAGTTAACTATTAAAAAATGACTCATTTTAAATTCTAATTACCCTTCAATTTCAAGAGAAAAATAGTGTTCGAGTTCAACTACACATTACTAATTAGAAACAATCTTACAAAGTTTAATGCTCTAACTACCACTAAAATGTTAAAATTCATATTTAAGATTCCACAAAAATGAGATTCTCTATTTTGGTTTTCTCTTACTCTTAAAACAATATATTTTCATAAAAAAATCATGGAACTCCATCAAACACCTAAAAGGATAGATAAAATTTCTAAATTAACATCAATGCATTAACTAATCAGAATTTCTAAATGAAGACCTTTCAGCTACAAAAAGTCATAATTAATTCTATAAAAGTTATTTCTACGTGGTTTCAACTCTATATTCCTATTTCATCCTAGTTTCGTTGAAATATAGTCACCATATCTCATCTTATTAGGATGACTACAGTTAAAATAAAAGTTAAAATAATAGATGAAGGATGTTATCGCTATGGTACCATGTTGAGAAGAGAGAAATCAAGAAAGAATTTCTGTAACAGAAACTATACTAATTGTGAAATATAATGTAGCTATATATCAATTTTCCATAAAAAAACGTGATATTGTTTGGGATAAAGTGAAGAAATTTCTTTAATTCTATTAAGATTTTAACGTTCTAATCTCAAACAATCTAGATAGGAATCAGATGATAACAAACAAAATTAAATTTTGAAATTAATAAAAGGATAAATCTTTTATTTATTTTAAAATATACCGTTTGATACAATCATAAATAAATTTGCTTACGAAAAATCCAGTATCCAATATATTATAACTTGAAAATAGTTATTTTCTTATAAGATTAGTACTAAAATAATGATGATATCATCAACCTTATGAACTAACACAAGACATTCAAAGAATAATATTAAATAAAATTTATATAAAAAATGTTTAGTCCCAAATTCAATCCATATTTCATCAAATACAAACAACTTAATAATCCATTAACAATTTAATCCAATAAGCTGATTAAACCAGCGATGGATCTAATTTTCATCACACTTGTTATGTGCATTGCTAATTAGACACAACCATGTATAATTAATAAACCTTAGTAGGTGATATAACATAGGATAATTGTATAATAATCAACAGTGATCACAAGCTGATACATAAACATTATTATGACATCAAACAAACAAGCTGAAATATGAACATATTATGACATCAAACTCTTCTGCAACTCTAGAAAATAAACATAGATATTTGATTAAAGATGCATCCTATTCTCCCATGAATGCAAAGGACGCTTTATTGGCAGAGTCTAAATCTTAGCAGAAGGCTGAAGCAATCCTACATTCACTGTTGAGGCTGCAATGCAAGTAGCAAAGTGAACAGTTAAAAACCAGTTGCAGTTCTTCAAAATCAGTAGTTAAAAGATTAAAAGTATACTTTGTACCAGAAAACGTGACTTGAAAAGATCAATGATTTCCTGGGGATCAACTTTTGTCTCTGTATAAGCATCAATCTTGTTCAGCTCCTGTAAAAGAAACATTTTCGTTCACAAGGGTTCTTATCAAAATCATGAAATTGAGGACCAAGTTCAAATGGAAACAATCTGTCAACACTCATGAACCAAATAGCAGAATTTACTTATGACCATCATTAAAATGAATTCATCATATAAATAAAGTGCATTTCCACAAACAATGGAAAAATTTTTACACAAAACTGATAATGGGCACCTTAAGCCATGTTGCAAGTCTAGGCCTTCCTTCTGTGACATCATGTTTGAACACCTCAGCAAAGACAATGTGAAATCTTTCAACAAATGGAATGTATGCTATATCCACCTGATCATACAATCATTTCAAAATTATAAGAAATAAAAGCTAAATACCTTGATATTATCAAATGCTACACCATTATACTACTCTTGGATTAAATCATGAGTTCTTCATTTCATCATATTGAAAATTTTATGTTTAGATAGAGGGAGGAAGATATATAAAAGATAATGAAAATACTAATTGATATTAATTAGAAACTTTAGAAATGTATTAATATCCTTTCTTATAAATTAATACTAGTTTATATATAAAATAATTTTTTAAAGTTATTTCATTATAACTTTAAAAGCAAAATGAAAACTGAAGATCGCTGAGTGGATTTCAAGTTACCAGACTGAATTGACCAAGCAAGAATGGCCCATCATCAAATTTACCAAGAGCATTCTCCAAGTATTCAAAAGCAGAACCTGGTTTAAATCACCATTTTAAGGACCAAAGAACAAAGGAAAAGAAAACATTCCACTATTTACAAACTTTAACATGGTGCTTACTGGCTTGTTGTACAGCATCTCCTTTCAACGAAATGAACAGGTCTTTGGTAAATGTATCAACATGGGATATCAATTCCTCACCGAACTCTTTTTTGGCAGGATCCTAAAAGCAATTCAACTTAGCATTGTTAATCTACTCCAACAACTGAAAAAACAGAATTAATGTGTGCAGTTCCTAGTTCTTACAGTGGGAAACAAAGGTGTCCCTTCGAAGTTGACATCTACATATTTGATCAAATCAAGACTTTCTCCCAATACCTTCCCATTGTGCTCCAAAGATGGCACCTATAAGTAAAATATATTTTAGGGAAACACATTCAACTTGCTAAATCAAATCAACATGCAAAATAAGAACCCTTTAATTACCCTCAGTGGTCTAAGTTACTGACCTTATTTTCAGGGTAGACTTTCTCCTTATACCAAGCTGGCCTGTCTTGAAGGTTTATAGGGACCAAATTGATCTTGTTTTCTAGCCCCTATAGTTTCAGTCACCAGCATGAGAGTTAAATAGAGGAATAGATTATTCCAGAAAGAAGAAAGAACAAGAAAGAACCTTGTAGTTCCTAGCGATCCATACACGTTGTGCATAGGGGCAAGCATAATTGACGTACAACCTAATGGTAAAAAAAGTAAGGACTTGGGCATCTCAAAATTGAAGCAAAACCATGAAAAGAAAGTGACTTTTGGAGTGTGAGAAGGAACTAACCTGGTGGTGCCATCAAAGAGAGGAGGAGGATCAGAGGTGGATGTCAATGGAGGAGGACGAACCACTTGCGCGCCACTGTGAAAGTTACAGAAGAGAGAGCGTTAGAGAAAAGGGTAGTTTTGGAATAAGAAGATAATAGAGATAGAGTAGAGTTTAGAGAATGCAGAACTTTCTTACAATGTGGCCATTGACGATGTTCTTCACAGAATCTCAAGGATTGAAGGGACAGAACCAGAATGGTGTCTAAGTTCAAGCAAGTTTGGTCCTTTTATGCTGTTTTGTCGCCTTTCTTGTGGGCCCACCAACTGATTTTTCGTTTTTTCGTTTCAAATCTTACCATGTCACTCCCTTTAACCTATTCTCGTAAAAAACTTTAAAATAATGTTATGAAAATTTCAACTTGAATTCCTAAACTTCTAATCAAATCTGCATTACCCATTTTCCTGATCTAAGTTGAAACTGTGAGTTGCTTCAGAAGAAAAAGCAACTATCATCGTCTAGAAAGAGAAAACTGTTTTGGAGATAACTGGTTCATAATGTTAAAATATTCATTTTTATATAAAATATTTTGAATTTACTTTATGTGTATTGATATTTAAAACTAAATTATTATATACAATATGTATATTTATTATTTTGCGTAAATTTATTTACTTCTATCATGGTAATATTGTATCTATAAATTGTTTGAATTTTTTTCTAAATTTAAACTGAATTTAAAAAAAAAAAAAACTCAATAAACTCATCTCCTCAATTTATTTACCATAAGAACAAGATTTGTGGCATTATGAGTGGATTTCTCAACGTTCATTGCTTAATTTTTTTCTTTTCAATTCGCCTTACAGAAATAGACTCCCGTAAACCGATTTTTAAGCAGATTTTTTAATTTTTTTAAAATATTTATATTTATTTAATATTAACATGATTTAAAAATTATTTTAATCGTATTTATATATTATTATATTATATTAAAACGTTTTACTAATCTTAAAATTAATTTATTAAATAATTATATTACGTTTTTAAAATTTATATTTATATAGTGTTATATTAAATTTATGAAACAAAAGAAAATTAAAAACCCTGCCTAGATAGGAGTTCATAGCGAATTCAAAAACAAATTCAACAAGCAAGACACATAAATATTGACCTAAAACATGTTAAATAGTATTTCAACATAATTTCAAATGATCTAACGTGATGTCAAACACTTAGTAAAACTCAACCAATTACAATGCATTAGCTTTCACAGGAGAGGAACGTGTTCAAACATGAGATCACAAACCAACTCACAAAATGAAGAATTTCTGCGCACATTTGGTTAGAATCTGAATCAAAATCATGTCTACATTCAGCCAAGTTGACTTTTGAAGCAATTTTAAAGTGGTAGCATAAAGTTTAGGAATTATATCTTAGTTTATTAGATTATTAAAATGGGTTAGTTTGTAGTTAGCTTAAAGTTAACGAACTGAATCTTAGTAAATTAATTACCTTATAAAAGTGGTCTAATATGATACTAACATATTTGTCTTCATGGTTTTTATAAGACCTGTTTAAAATTTCTTTTTGAATTCTCTTTATCGAGATGAGACAAATTAGTAGTCAAATTTTTTTCTCTTTCACTTGTGGGCAATGATCCTAAATTCTTCCATAAAAATGACACATGTCTGCGCACTACCTTCACATATTTTTTTTGGAAGAAAAAAAAAACAGAATTATTTCTTGAATGATGTCTTAGTTTTTTTTTATAAAATATTTTAACACCATTTTTTTTAAATGTCGATCTATTTATATATAGTTCATATGATTTTTGTATATTTATGTTTAATGAAATTAAATTATTTTTAAATTACTTATCAAAATGTTTTCTTTTATATATATAATTTTTATGTTAAATATTTATTTTAATAACTTATTCTTATAATTGTTATTATATATGTATATAAGTATATATAACTACAAGTACAGAAGTAACATCTAAAAAATATGAGATTACAATCTTAATTTAGGATTTTTTTAATAATTTGTATATATATATATATATATATATATATATATATATATTATGTATGTTTAAGTTGGATTCTAAATTGCTGTATACTTTGAACATGTCCTCTTTTAAATTTATAGTGAAATATAGTTTTGTAACGATATTACAAATTACATATTATTAAACAAGTTTTCATATACGTTGGAGAGTAAACACCAATTCCACTATGTGGATGGTTCATAATATGTGAGCGTAAGGTATTTACATTGCAATGGCTAGATTTTGTTTTACCTTTTAAAATAGATATTTTAAATTTTTTACAATGCACCAAAATTTAAAATTTAAATTTATATTCATAAAGTTCATGCATTAGTCTTTGGTGGAAAGAATTGCAATGAAAATTAAAATTATTGATAATGTATAATGTATGTATTTGTCTTTTTGGTTAACTATTATTTTATAATTAATGATGTTGTTGCCTTAGTAGGTTTCCGGTAACTGAATGCTTTTTACTTGGTTAATCAATTTATGAAACTTGTTTAAACATTGAGTAACCTACATTATTTCAAAGTTTGTTAACCTCTATTTTCTTGAGAAAATTTATTGAAGTGGATTATGGCTATTATCTAATGATATATTTGTCTATTTCATTCGCAAATGTTACGATAAAGTAATTTATGTATACATTTGTTACAATAAAGTAATGATATATTTGGCTATTTATTATTCTTTATTAAAACAATTTAAATGGTATGGAAATGTCACATCATAAGTAATTTATGTATACATTTGTTTCGATATGAAAAAACTAAGCATTTAATATTTTTATAACGCTTATACTTAATTGTTGTTTCAAATTTTAAATGTTAATTAAAAATGATGAAAACACTTTTTATTTATCAGCAACTGTATCTTATAGAAGTTGCAAAGTTTATTTCAAATAACTCCTCCACCTCTTCTAGACATCTTCCAATAGAAAAAAACATTTAAGATTGTGTACCCTTTTATAAAATATTCAAAAAAATACATGGGTTAAAGACAATCTTATATAAGGTCTTTCTAATTACAAATTAGAAATGCTTTTTTAGAGCTTCTCTACATGATATAGTTACTTCCTTTTGGGTAGAGAAACACTTAAGAACTTTTCTAATTTTATATCCAAATACTTTCATTTAAAAAAAAAATCAAGGAAACTCATTTTTCAATATACTATTTTCGTGCAAACTTATGTAAATCCATAAAAAAATATTTTAACTGACAATTTAGGACTAGTTTATTCTAAAATTAATTTTGAACTATTTAATGTAATTGGAATGTGTTCCTAAATTAATTTCAAAAACATATTTCACATTATAACTTGTATCACTATGTGAAGAATTGACAACGAAGGTTTTCCAAACTAACACTTAGAATTATGCTTCATCATTGAACATAAACTTTACAGAATAATCAGCAAACTTTTCCTCAATTGGCAAAGGACACCAATGTATGAAACAAATTATTCTCACTAGAGGGTTTTCAACATATGAAGAAACGATGGCTTTTTGTCATTGTTTTGGTGTGTATGGAGGTGGAGAGGATGATGCAGTTGATTGGAAAATATAAGCAATCATATGGAGCTGAATCAATCCATGATGAGTTGGAATTGAGTTTCTAAGCTACTCAGACTTCTTAGCCAGACTTAATACCACTCCAATGGTAAGACTTGAGGCTACAAAACCAAGAGATGCCTCTGTGGAGACATGAAATCCTGAAGAGGGAATGAGAAGATGTGAAAAATCAAGAACAGCAAATTTTTTGTATAAAATGTTAAGTGGACAAGCAATGTATACTCACCAAAATAGTCCAGGATCATCTTAACCCCAATAAATCCCAGAACAACAGCAATGGAGGGCTAAACAAAACCAAAAAGGATATCAATAACAAGGATGGAAGTATAAGTAAACAGAAGCATTGTAAGATACCACAACAATGAATATGCAGCATGCATTATCCTATGTAAGAAGAAAATGACATTCTAGGTAGCAGATTGTCCTGAGGACGTGTTCCTCTTTTCCTTAAATTCTATTGGGTAGCCCTTTGATTAACTTCGGTATAAAATACTAGATTAATAAATATATGACATAGATGTTACAAACCAATCATAATTCGTTTCAAGATTTATTACATTGGACAAATCACTAATAGTCATAATTTAAAGTTGAAACTGAGTATCACGTAAACCTTGGAACCAAAACCTTTGACAGAGCAACCATGAATTTGAGATTCTAAATGATGTTATATCAAATGGACCACCAACAATTTTTGTTTCTGAAAAGGAATTGAATAAGCAATGCTGCATGTAAGATGTAGATGTGCAATCAGAATACAAGCCCACATCGGGTGTACAAGAAAGTATTTAGTGTCCTGCAAATGGCTACATCTGCAGTATAGTACCCAACGGTTTTATGCTAAGTGAACATTAAGGTGACAGCAATACAATAGATGTTAATGTCAATTGCTATAGGTTTTTATTCTTTCATTTTAATTTGGGATTATTGATTGTTATTTTGATTTTTATTCTATTTTAGATTGTCTTCTTAGGGAGTTAGGACTGCAACTAAACCATTAATGTAAACAGTTGACCTTTTGTATAACTTTTGGTTCCTGTCCTACATAGCTAAAGCATTCCTTTAGTATAAACATGAAAATTGTCTATCTTCCTTGAAGGATAAATTTGCAGATACATGATTTGACAAAGGAACATAAGTCACTTTTCTTTCTAAAGTTTCTATTTCCCACTCATCATAACTCAAAAAGATGTCTATTTTCCAGCAATAATTCTGCTCCTGTGACAAAAAAAGAGCATTTTTTTTCATGCACAATGTAGGACGAAGTAGAAAGCTTCTATATATAGTAAGCCCGAGGAAAACAACAATTTGGAGATATCAGAACCATAGTTCGAGTCTCAAAAGTAATAAACATGGTCATGTTAAATGATAGACATGTAAACGGAAAAAATGTTATGCAGCAACCAAGGTATATCAAAACAAAGTCAGTATTTACCTGTAAGTACTTCAACTCAGACATACCCTCCGAAATTATTAAGTAAAGTGACCTTAAACCTGCATTTGACAAATAACAGTGGTTTAAATACACAAGTGATATGAGATTATGACAAGAATGAACTATTTTGCCTCTCTGCGCTCCATAGGGCAGTGAAGTAGGGAAATATAATAGAGTTAGAAAAGAATCATTTCTGTGCAACAATTATAGAAACTGGATCAGAAAACTTAAGAAAGATGAAGTTTACAGAGATAAGAGAGACAAACACAGTATATTTCCTTCAATTACAGAAACAATAACTCTAGTTCTTCGAGGGACAAGTATCCTCCAAACATATATTTTTTTTCCTCCCCTTTTCTCTAGATCTCAAAAATGTATTTATACAAACCTCTCTTTAACTAACTCTATTGACATGGTAACTAACTCCTAACTACTTGTACTACGTCAAATAGCTCTATTCCCATTTTCCTTATTTCTTCTATCATAAACCTTTGTAATAGGGGGTCATATCCTATCAAACAAATTCGCAGTTACAAAATTATATATTACAATATGTTCCCCAAGAAGATAGATGAACTACCGTTAAAAGTTTTAACTGTAGTTCGTAAGCTTTCTGGGATCCCAATTCTAAAACATCATAGAAAACAAATTTAGATATACATGAGGGAATGTAAGCAAGAGAACTTACCCAAAATGGCAAAAAGATTAGACGTAAAGACTACAAATGGATCCCGCGTCACACCAAATACTGCAGGTATTGAGTCAACCTAAACAAAACTAAGTTAACATTCCAATGTGAAAATAACTAGAAATTCCTCATGAAATAGATGGATGAGAAAAACCTACCGCAAATACAATGTCACTGAGCTCAATAACAGCTACCGTAAGAAGCAACGGGGTGGCCTGCCCAAAATGTTTGATCCCTGTTAGAAATCAAGTTGAAATTAATTTAATTCATAAAAGATATCTTTTACAGTAAAAGAAGGAATAATGATGTAATAAAAAGTTTAATGTAGTCATGCTTGGAAAGAATAACAATTCATCAAAATAAAGATGATTAATCACAACTTACTTTCCACACCCCACCAAGATTTGTTATGAATCGATCTCCATCATAATAATCTGCAAAAATGTTGTCAGAAGTATGATTTTAGATCATAAGATAACAACACAATACAACTTGAACCAGTGCAGACAATGGCATGCCTAATGAAAAGCAACGTTATCAATTGTGGATTGTGGAAAATGGCGGACAGTCAATAATCCGCCATATCATATTGTGCATAGCGCAAGAGCATATTGCGGAAGTCACAAAACAGTTGAAATATATGATATATAAATTATATAGCTATGTTGTTTGCAAGATAAATAAAAATTCACATTACATTGACTCAAAAGTTCAATTGGTTTAAGACCTGTCAGCGATGACAAGATGATGAAGCACACACAGTGAAACCACAACAATGATAGCAGTTGCAGTAGGGAACGGAGTTGCAATCATAGATTTGAGAAATTCCACAATGTGATAGCAGTATTGCGGATATTTAACAACGCTGGTGAAATGCATATGCCAATAATATATTTTGCCAATATATACATTGACTAGGGTAAAATAAGATACATGTATCTATGTAGCAACACATTTGTTTATTCATGTATTCTAATCAAACATTCCAAAAAGGAGCAGTGGATCAACCTAATATAATATACTCCAGGTTATACTAGATGGAAGCTACAAAAGGATACACCTTTCTCCACAACTCTATGACAGAGTACTCGTAAAATCAAAATTATTTTTTGCATTTACCGAACATGAGTTGCACTTATATGGACATAAATGCAGGCAATTCAACAAGAAAAGAAAAAACTAAAGTTTTCTAAACCATCAGCCAATTAAACTTTGTGGCGGAGTCAGATTAAATGTTCTACCAATTCTTGTGATTGTTTCTAAAACTAAGAACAAAAATTCAATTTCAGAATACCCAAGAAATCAGCAGCAAATTCTCCAACTAGGACAGAAATAAATGATCATGATTAGAGAACATTACTTGTTACCGGGATAAATTTCTGGCATGTCTTCACCACAAAGTTATCTGATAAGTCAGATTCATCTTCTTCTTCACTGGCAAACAGCTATTCAAGAACAATAAACATGCTGTGATTAAAACCAATCCATAGAATTGAAAATACCACAACAAGTATGAACCTCGTAATATATTATGCCGTTAGAGATAAATATTTTCAGGTGATTCCACAAAGAGTTTCTTTTAGATGATTTGTTTGTGATCCTCATGACTCTCATTCCTTCATAATTAAACTGGATTTCAGAAGTAATAATAAAATGTGGATATTCTTTAGTCATTGTATAATATTACTATTCATGTGCTTCTGTCTAATATCTTAAGCCATTAAGGATCGTGTTTCCTTGACAAACATGAACATTGATGGTGTTATAAGAAATCAATATATGGAATCTAAATTTCAAAAACTGTGAACCTTCACCTTAAATGATGAGTAGAGTAATATTGCGGCAAAGAGAAGGTTGACTGCTTCAAATCTCTAACATCATGATAATGAACAAGATGATCAGCAATAAGTATAGAAGTCACTAAAAATAGTGAAATACGGAAAATATATCTATCATGAAACACACCTGAATGGTAGCTGTTCCAATAAGTATTAACGTCAGGCGAAAGACTACTGCACCAGTAATACCATAGGAGAGCACACGATTCTGTAGGTTCAATAAGTAAAGGAAAACTGATCAATTAACAGTTTTTTATTTTTATAATAACATTAAAAGAATTCACAATCTAGAACCATTAAAACAAGAAGTTGAAATTGCTCATAGTTTACCCTCGACAAGTTCTATACATCACCTGATATGCAACCGGCACTTTGAAGTAATTGAATATCAGAACAAAGACAAAGAGATTATCTACAGAAAGACTTTGCTCCAATATGTACCTAAGAAATACGTAAAAGTCAAAGGTCATCATCCCAGTAAGTACATAGTTCAACAAAGTGAAAGCAAAGCAGAGAGAGAAACAAAGTGGTGCCAGCAAAGTTCAAAACTATAGAGTTAGAGTTCATAAATACCAAAATAAGCATCCAATATGCTATAACTTCAAGCATCGGTGTTTGATCAATCTCTAGGATATGAACTACTCAGATGGCATATATAGAGGAGCAGGAGAAACATATTGAAAAGAGAGAGAGAGAGAGAGAGAGAGATGAAGGCATCTGAAACACCCTAAATGATAAGTAATCTTCAAGAAACTTCGCATAATATCAAAATTTGACTCATCCAGAACCTTAATTATTCTAGCACTGTAAAATTGGACCAACATGCTAGTTGATAACAAAATTAAATTATTCTGCTTACCCAGCAAAGAATTCCGATGCTTTGTCAAAACCTTCCTTAAAACCCAAACCAACACCAAATGCCACCGCAGTGCATACCTACAAGAAATCTTACACAATTGATGTAATTCTAAATTCTAAACATCCCGAGAACTTGTAAAAGAAAGTAGTAAAGACATAGTTAGTAGAGGTGTGCCCACCCATAAGGCTACAGTTCTAATGGAGGAATTGTAATCTTCATTTGCTTGAGATTCCTGAGTAGGAGATTTGTCAATGTTGCCAATGTCATCCTTTGGTTGAGCATTAATCCTCTTTACTTCTGCACATTCATACGACTACCACTTAAAATTATTCAGAGAGAGAGAAATTATATATTATATATATAATACATGGATCAGAAATGAATAGTTTAGCCTCCAACTCCAACATGGGAGTATAACTACAACAAAAATGGATTTCTATACATAATTTGAAGTGAAAAGGGCATGCTTGATTCCCTTATCCCTTTTTGGTTTTAAAAGCCGTTATCTAAAAGAATCCCAGACTACTCATCGACCAACTCCTATTCAAAATCTATTAAAATCAGTTTGGAAAAAATGTTTTAAACACCAAAACACGGAGATGCTTCCTCATCTTGAAATGCAGCACCCTCAAAAACCTATCTGGGCAGTCTTATTTAGTAGCAATTCGAAAGCTTGAACCAAATAGAAATCAAAACACACCCTAAGTTTTCTAATAAGGTGGGTATAAGAGGAAGTAAAGAAAGCAAAGAAATTTTGTTGGTTTGAATGATGGGGTCGTCACCTGGGGCATAATTGTCTTGTCCAATTCGTCTAGAGCATAAAAGGGGAACAGGGTGAGGAGGACGATGATGGTACACTGCCACAGAAAGAAAACCCCGAATGATATGAGTGATACGTTGGGGTTTGATTGAAGAGAGAAAGAGAGTGGAGGAGCAGACCTGAACAAAAGGAAGAGATGGGATGGTGAAGTGCAGAAGCAGAGTGTGAAAGCCTGGGAATGTGATCCAAGTTGAATGGAATTGGGACGCTGCTGTGAATAACAGAGGCCAATCCCATAACTCTGGGGTTGGATTCGGCTCTCTTCTTGGTGGGTACAATACAAGTTGCCACACAACACAACAATGAAATCAAAGTTGGAAACAGAAAGAGAGAGCGAGAGAGAGAGAGAGAGAGAGAAGGAATACAGTGAGGAATCTTCTCCCACAGCTTTGTTTCGACCAGAATTGTGAAGAGGATAAGTTCTTGTTTCTGCCTTGGTTTGTGTAGTGTTTGTGTTTCGATGGAGTGTGGTCACCACTTTCCTTTCAGAAAGATCTACAAATATTATATGTAATAATATTTAATAATAATTAAGAAGGTTAAAGTTTATTTTAAGTAGATAAATAATTGAAGAAGAAAATATAAATTTTAGCTTACTTAGACCTTGATTATTCATATGTAGTACAACTAAAAGAAAACGAAAAGTGTTTACTTACCTGAAATGTAAAATTTGTAATGGTTTTATAAGAATCGAATAGAATAGAAACATGATTTTTAGATTAATTATTCTTGCAGATAAGAAATAAATAGATATGTATTTTCTTTTACAGTATGAATTTTCTTGAGTGCTTTTAATTCCCTTGAAAGAGAAATAAAATAAGATTTTGTCTGATTGAGTTTTTTTTTACTTTTTTTTGGATAAATTATTTATATTTGAATTATTTATTTATTCATTTATCAATTTCTTCACAAGTTATATATATCTCACGTAAAACATTAAAAACTTATATATTCCTATTTGATTCACCTGACTTTACATATTACAAATAAATAAAATAAATAATATATATTAAAATGACTAAACTATTTTTACATTCAATGCATTATAATTTCATAATTAAAAATGGAAAATGATATTAATAGGTCACTCAATTGGGTGGTAATTATATATATATATATATATATATATATATATATATATATATATATATATAATTTAAATAATGTAAAAGACTTTCCTATAATACAAATTATGTAAAACTGGCTTGAAATTCTCTATAATTATCTTCAAGTGGATTTTTTTATACTCACCGTCAAGTACTCACCATATATTTTTAGTAGTGTTTCCATTTCTTCAAGACTTGATTCTCCTCAATTCGTCAATTTCAAAGTTTCTCCAATTCATTTTCAGAACTTCTTTGGTATCGGTTTCAATATTTCTTTAGCCTTCAAATTGAAAATAGCATCACCCTTTCTAAGTAAAGATTTTATCTTACTTCATTCATATCACAAGTCAAAATGTCCCATAATCAAAATCTATCATGACTCAATTGGGTAAGTTATCTTAATTAACCCATAAGTTAGTTATCTTTATTTTTAAATGAGTTAAAAGAAGAAATACATTGTCGTTGGACTTATATGAACCGATAATGACAAATTATTAGGTATTTCTTTTAGCACTTCCATACTTTCTTTCCATGTTTTCATAAATGTAGGAAAAGTTCAAACTATATATAGGTTTTGAAATATTCTAAAGTAAACTGAGGAGTCTATTTTAAATTATACCAAGTCAAAAGTTAAAAATATATTCCAAGTAAAGTACATTTTTATTTTAAAAATATATTATAAACTATACAATTAAAAATATATTTTAAACTATACAAATATGTAATTTAAAATATATTCTAAATTATATAATCTAAATATGTTTCAAAATTATTTAATTTATACATATATTTCAAATTATATAATTTAAAATAATTTTTTAGTACAAAATTCACAAATTTATTTTAGATTATTAAATGAAGACATATTTCTAAATTTAACATTTCCAACACCTCTTAAAGGCATAAGAAAAATGGATAGATTATAAAAAGTGTCTTTTTTCTTAATTTATTATATTTTTTACACTAATCCTTAAAATGGGCAAAAGATCATTTTTTATAAAAATAGATAAATTTTGCGATTTCAAATTAAAAAAAAATTCTAACTAGTATGATTTTAGGTTAGTCAAATTAATATTGCGAGTCATTAATGTTTTCATTTATAAAATAATGAAGAGACACTCTAACCATTACAATATCAACTATTCTTCACATTATAATAAACCAACAACATCAAAAATAGAAATTTATTTTAAATTAAAATAAAATAAAATAATAATAATTGTACTAAAAAATTATTTTAAATTATATAATTTGAAATATATTTACAAATTAAATAATTTTGAAACATATTTAGATTATATAATTTAGAATATATTTTAAAATTACATATTTGTATAATTTAAAATATATTTTGAATTTTATAGTCCATAATATATTATTATTCAGATTATATCACGTTAAACTTCCTAAAGTCTAATACGATGAGTATCTCGAATGGAGAGACTAGTTTACAATAAGAAGAAGCATATTTAAATAAATCGTTAAAAATGATAAAATAATTATGAAAAGAAACTCTACTAGTCAAGAAAATAAGTTTCAATCTGTTGACGTAATTTTCTAATTATTTAAGCATATGTATTCATTAAAAAAAAACAGTTGAATATTTCTCTCGTTTTACAGAAAAATGTATTTCTTATATATAATTCAAATTATTTTTAGAACTTTTTTCTAATTTTCGCCCGTATTTTTTCCTTTTTTAAAATTATATTTATCCATATATTTGAATTATTTTTTCCTCTGCTTTTTTACTATTTATTTGTTTGAAATGTGAAACTTGGATAATCGATTTCTTATCTCGAAAGTGGAAATTGCTTTCTCTGGATCCGCGAAATTTATTTTTTTTTTCTGCTGTTTTACTGAGTAAAGTTTCACGACTAAACTAAAGATGCTCTGCTCTTACTACAAGAAATTTAAGATTAAAAGTTGACAATTGAAAAAGGATTTGAGTTCGACAATGGAGAAACAGCAACTTTATAATTCATATCAATTTTTGAAATGATAAAAAAAATTGATCTTGACATAACATGTTCTGTCAAATGTACTTTTTATTATTGAGTGAAATTCATATGGATTTTATTGAAATTGATAGTGAAGCTTATTAAATAGAAAATGAAACACACACTATTATTCACTAAGCTACACGTACATTTATTAACCCAAAGCATAAATAATGTGTAGAAAAAGATGTATCAAAGAATGTGTTGTTAATATTTGTAACAAACAGATAGAAGAACTGAATTGTTTGGCATTTGAGGCTTCAAATAAATAAAATTTCCTTAAAAAACTAAATTGTAATAAATATTTCATCATGTAAAGTCAATATCTAAATGTAACTTCTGCGAAAAAGCACTTGGTATATCAATTGAAAAGGATCTGCATTACTTTTTTCCTAACAAAAGTGATTAGTTATGAGAAAACTAGCTATCAGTTATACAACTTGGAGGAATCTACCTACATTTTTTTATTGAACTTCTCTGTCATACGCGGTTTTAGTTTTTCTCTGATCACTTAATGGAGCGTGTGCATGAATATGAATATAAATATAATTATATCTTTCTGTGATTATATATACTGTTGTTTTTGGTGGGTCAGGGTACTGATAGATGATACATGAGTGAATTATTGATAAGAAAATGGATATATCATGGAAGAAAAGAAACAGGCATTTCCAAATATCTGACATGTATCTTTTTGTCAAAGAAAAGGTCACATACAATACAAGCTTCTAAAGAAACATCTCAGTTGTACAAAGTAGAGGCAGATATAGTAAACTAAAATTTAATATGCAGAGTGCTATTATGCACTTGCGTAGTCTTGCTGACTTTATGTTCATGTTAACCAGATTATAAACTGGAGATATGATCATCCTGATACATCTAAATTATAGTGATAATTATTGCATCATATTAATCTACACATACACGTATATATAATAATAATAATAATATATATGTATGTATATATAACATAAAATTGTTGTTACTTTTGTATGATAGGTAGCAATCTAGGAATTGGCAGACCCACCTCCCTTGATTGAAAGAGGAGAACCACAGAGAGAGGTGTTCTCACTTCTGGAATTAAGAAACACCACAATCACTGTTATGTCATCATGGATGTGCCTCCTCATCCCTTGCTCAATCTTTTGGAGGTCAGAAAGTCTCATTTCACACTTCTTAGCAGCTTCTCTAAGTGCAGCTTTCACAAGTCTTCTGGCAATTCCCTGTTACATGAAACAAATGCATGCCAACCAACCACCATAGTTAGAAATAGAAAGGAATATGTAGCCTTGCCTGGATATAAAGAATTAATGGAACCTTACGTTTGGTGGGTTGCTGTTGACTATGTTAACAGCCTCTTGGTTGGTAAGATGCTCCCATAAACCATCAGAAGCAAAGATCAGAAATTGATCATCAGGATGGAGTGTGTGGGATGATGTTGATGGCTCACAACTAAGAATTGGCCTGAAGAATGTTTCTGCTAGCCTATACTTTGCTGGTAGAGGATCCCTGTTGAACTCTGCTTTCTTCAGATATGCGTCCCCAATGGATCGTGAAACCTGCCATAACAACTTATGTTAACATCATATTCTACTTGTAAACTAAATGGTCCCAAGTAATTAGCTCTCAAAAATGTTTGTTCTTGAATATAGTCTTCAGTAGTGAAAAACATTTGACCATACAACTTAAAATCTTCCACAGTGGCAAGGAAACATATTAGATCTATCAAATTTGTACCTGTATGAGCCCTTTCACACGCCAAACGTTTTGTCTCAATACCACGATTTGTGAATCAAAAGGGTGCTTTGAGCGAAGCTCATCCCTCACTGTTTCTTGGTTAACATTGTGTTCTGTAGATAATTGGATAGCTTCTGTTTCCCTTGTTGCTCTCTCTAGTCTTCCTAACACCACCCGGGAGTCTCCAGAATTTGCAATATATATCATTCCATTGCAAATTACCCCCACCAAGCAACAAGTGCCCGTAGACGCAATCTGAGGCTTACTCAGCCACTGTTTCTTCACAAGAGACAGAAAACTCTCCTCTGTTGCTGAATATGCCCTTTTGATGACATGTTCTGACATGCCTTGGTGTTCAGATGCAAGCCCTGGATCACGCATAAAATGGATTCAGTGAAGTGACAAACTGAAAATAAAGGTTGGCACAGTGCATGAGGCTAAGATATACATAGAAAGTTCTATTTTTGGTTTAAGGGTCACTAGGAATTTCTGTGCAAACAATACTTTCAATTCTCCAGTTTGAAATACATCATGATAAATTGATGGTAATAGACAAAGTGGCTTGGCTTCCTTAGTTTTCAATCCATTTGAAATCCTGCATAAAACAAGATCTAGAGAAACAATATTCTGAATGAATTTGAATCAAATGTTGATAATAAAGAAGAAAAGCATACTTTTGAGATTGCAGAAGAGATTGTCACTGACAAACTGTGAGGCCTCGCTTCCACCATGGCCATCATAGACACCTATAAAGGTCCCTTGAGGACCCAAGGGGTTGGAACTCAAAGGTCCAGATTCAAGTTCACCTCGATCCTCTAATGAACTATTGGCCTGAACCACAGCCATTGAGAATTCCCCATAAAGATGGTTCCCCAAATCCTTGTACCATAGAAGTCCATCAACTCTCCCACTCCCATCTCCTTCATCACCATCAGCAATTGGCTTCCAACAGGATCTAACCATCATTTGGCCACCCCTTTGTTTCAAAAAACCTTATGTTTCACATAAACAGCCCACGTGATCCAGCAATTGAGCAAGCACCAAGTTCTTGATTTTGCTTCTGACAGAAAACCTCAGTTGGTGAATTTATATATACTGGCCCTGCAGAAGAAGCAGATAAAATTGGATAAGAACAAAATTGAGATAAAGGCAAAAAGGTATGGGAAGAAGTTGCTGAGAAATGTACCTTGGAAGGTGAAAAGAAATAGTTTTCATGCAAGTAGAAAAAATATGGAGGCGTGTAGGTAGTTTGTAGCTTGAATCCTAGTTGAATGCGTTTGGAGTTGAAAAGGGTGGCATGATTGAGAAAGAAATTTAGCTAGAAAAGCACATAAAGATTGAAAATTGGGGAAAGAGAGGAATAGATATGAGAAGGGTTTGGAGGTTTATGGCATAAGATGGTAAGAGTAGTAGTGTCAGACGAGATCTAAGATCAGGAGATGAAGAGAGATTTAATAAACAGCATAGTCTGACATTGCTGTTCTTGTCCTTTTATTTGTCCCTTGTAATTAATGTTTATGTGGCCTAGTGCCTTTCTAAACGTCCTTTTTTCATGGCTGAGATTTTCAGTTCCTTCATCTTTTTCAACAATAATCCTAAGTTTATACACAACTATCTTCCTATAACACTTCCACTTTCCAATCTTTTGGGTTAACGTTAACGTCATCCTTTTCCCCTGCTTTAATTTTCGTGATAATCACAAAACTTTATTACATTTTCAGTTTATGACCGACAACCTTCTGTCACCCTCTTCCCATCTTCTAATTTCCTCTTAATCAACTTTTTTTAAATAATCTTCCAATTTTAAGCAAAACTTAAAACCAATTAGTGTAAATATGTGCTTTAAGAAAGCAGAAAGTGAAAACTAATCACTCTCTAACACTAACACTAACACTGTTCTTTAGTTTAAATAGTAGGCGCAAATGTCTGCTGTGTTATGGTGGAACACATCTTTAAGCTAGCAAAAGATATTCACGTCTTTTTGTTACATGACAAATTTAACTAGAAAAGGAAAAACAAACATATTTTAAGATAATCATCGTAGTTCATTATTGTAATATAATAAATAATAAATATTGTAGCAGTATAAGAATAAATGAAAATAATAAATACAGTTTTTGTCACTAATCATCACACCTTGTAGATATTTCATTGCTTACACATCAAAACAAGCTTAACATTCAAACGTTCAATTAAGTTATATCATGTAAATGTGCTAATTGACTTTTTCTTCTTTAATGACTCTGCTACTTTCTATTGATTTTAAGGTTAAAATACATAGATAAAACAAGTAAAGATTAATAAATGCAATAAATTTATTTTTTAAAATAAACAACACAACGTATCTATATTTTGCGAGGAAATATAGTGATTTTTTTTTCTTTATTAATATTCGCTATTGATAGTTAATTTTCATTAATTAAGAAACTTAACGAGCAGTCTCTTCTCACAAATTTTTCCATGCAGAAAACTTGAATTCAATAACTAATTAAAAGGATTCAAACTTAGTTTAGTTTCACTCAAACTAACATAATATTGTTCATTTATATCCTATAACATGAAAGTTTACATATAGTTACATCAAAAAAATAAATTCAATTATATATATAAATTGTTTATAATGTAATTCAACAATAGTTCTACGTCCCGTAAAACATAGTTGTATATTCGTTAAGAATAAAGAATTTTATAATAAATTTTTAAAAATTTATATGTGAGGTAATTTTAATTTGTTGATAGTTTGAAAACTTCTATACTAATAATGTATAAAGTCTTAAATAATTAGCATGCTCCATATATATCTTCTACAAGAGAAAATCGTTAAGTTGAATAGGATTGTGATGAATTACAAAACTATGTTTTCAAATATTTTGAACAATTATATATTCAATAAAGAGAAAATTTTCCTATTCCTTGTTTATTTTTTCCTTTTCCAAGTATCTGGAAATATATATTAAGGGTTTTTATTTTTAGTGTATTTTTATTATCACTATACTTATCAATTTCCATTCCTTTTTTTTTTTCCTTTTTCAGAGGTAAATATATTAAGGGTTTTATTTTAAATGTGTTTGGTAAGATGATAAGTTGGTTAGTAACTTATTTGATTAGTTTATCAACTGTTTTCATCAACATAAAAGTGTTTAGAAAGTATCTCAATATAATTTATCTTATAAACTTTTAGGTAGTTAGTTTGTGATGTATAATTTGTAATTTCTAACTCGTAACTTCTTTAATTTTATTTCATTACTATTTCTTATTTATAATACATTTTTTATTATTTTTAATTTTACTTTACTAATATTATTTATTTAAATCTTTTAGGTTTAATTAATCATTATACTATTTTTAACATTAATTGGATTATTTTTTAATAGTATATATTTTAAATTAAAAAAAAGTATTATTATAAATTCAAATAACAATTGTTTTATATACTATATGAAAATTATACACAATAAAATTATAAAAAATGTAACAATAATTTAAATTTAAAAAAAAATAAAATAAAAATTTATGAAAAATTAATAAAAATCCTTATGTAATAAGACTCACTGATAGAACTATATAATAATATAAAATCTAAAATTTAAATTTAAATTTAAAAACAAATTAAAATATGAAATTTCATTTATATAATAACATCTTTTATTTAAAAACACATAGTTTATGAAACTTATTTAGTTATATATATATATATGTGTGTATTTTATATTTATCAAATAGTTTACCAAACATTTTTAATTTCAAAAAATTATTTTTTTCTTAAAATATATAAACTATAAATTTATCAGTTATTTTTGTCAAATAAATTATTGTATTTTTTTAATATATTGGAGGAATTTGAACAAATTAATTGTAAATTTTTTTTATGCAATTAAATTATTGTAAACTTTAATATATCTGAAATAAAAAGATGAAATTGAATTCACCTAACGCGTGTTATAGTTTTTGTTTAATAAATACACAGTAAAGAATAAAGTTTGAAAAAAGTGTGACAGGAAAAGATCACGAGGTGCCTTCCATCCTTTCAGTCTTTTCACACACAAAAATATATGCTATGCGCACGCTCAAAATCCATGCATTCTATAATATTTTATTCACTATTTCTATTAGTGCATGCATGTTTGGTTTAAATTTGTCAAAAATATTCATATTTCAATGATTTATTTGTTCTTTTTTCGTATATGCAACTTGTGTTATTGCGTTTTTTTAAATACTATATTAATATTTTTTTAAAATGCATGCATTTTATTTTAAAATAAAATTTTCGTGCTTTATAGATCGATGGATTATACGTTTAGTTTAACTTTCTTTATTATTTATTCAATTAGATTTTCGTAAGAACTTAAATAAGGATGAATAATGCGTTAAAAGCGTGTATTATGAACAAGGTCTTCAAAATTAAATCTGGCATTGAAATGAATGAATGACAAAATAGGACTTCTCATATCTATTCATTTGATTGTGACTAAATGACTGCTGAGTGTGTTGAATTATTAATGTTGTGATTCTACAACAGTTTTAAATTTCATCTAAATATTTTTAATTTAAAAAAATTAAAAATCGTCAAATGACATGGTATAATTGCCAATAATTTATATAAAAAATAAATTTGACCTATCCAATTGTTAAAATATAATTTTATATCATCGTTATTATTCATATCAATTTTTATTAAAACTAAATAACCATAAAAAAAGTCATATGATTCGTATTTTATCATAAAACTATATATTATATGAATTTTAATCTACTAATTCCGAACGCGTTAGGTTTAGAATATATGTAACGCATTATTAATTGAATAAATGTTTATCTTAATTTTATAAATTTATATTATCGTCAAATTTAAACACTTATATACAAATTAATTTCAAAATTAAAATTATTAAAATGAGTGATGAAAAATGTTTTTAAATTTTACCATTCATATTTCAATTACTAGTTTTTTTATTTAAAATAGAATACTACAAGAAATTTTTTAAATGAACCAAAAATAGAGACAAGTTTATTAAAATCAGAGTCTAATAACTATTTCATGTTGAAAAGAGAGGAGAAGAAAATAAAATTATAGACATTGATTCATTAATTGATTTGTATTAATTTTAAATAAATTTTACTTATTAAAATAAGTTAAGATAACTCTTTAAGTTGACCATCGTCATAGTTAAAGTGACTCTTAAATTGTTGTTAATTATAGTTTATTATTTTGACTTTTAATCAACAATTGGATGTTAATAAGAGTCATTCATCTGACTCTTAGATTAATACTAATTAAAACAATAAAATGAAACAAAAGTATATTGATATCATGATAACAAATTCTCATTCTAAATTCTTATTTATTTTTTTAATCTAGGTTTTTAATCACCATATAATAAAGACATGAATGTGATAAAAAATAACTTTATAAAGAATTCTTATAAAGAAGATGATCATGGAAAACCAGGTAAAAGAAGCACAAAAGAACTTATGAAAGAAGAGTAATAAGAACAAAATTTAAGTTTGGAGAACCATAAAATAGAAATCAAAATCTTATTTTGTACGTAAATTATGTGTTTTAAATATATAAAAAATTATAATTTAAAAAAAAATTTAAGAATATTTCATAAGAAGTTTTTAAAAATATTCTTAAAATATTTTCACTATTTTTTTTAAAAAAAATTACTTCTAGAAAAAATTTAGAAACATCCATTATATTCTAGAACATCTTATTTAAGAAATATAAATTAATTTAACTACTAGCTAGTTTATAAACTCACCAATCTCATTTATGACTTAGTTAAGGCAGTTACAACTTTCCTCTTATGCATAAATGAGTCATTCTTAGCCATCATGGGTTCATATATTCTAGTTCTATTTTTTTTTTCTTAACTTTTTTAGAAAAATCGTTTAATATGTTATTTTATGCTATAAATATAAGACTTACTCATCGTACTTTATTCACTTAAAATATATAAAACTAGAGTTTTTTTTATGAGTTTAATTATCTTGAGAATTTAATTATCTTTTTACTAATGTTCTTAAATTGAGAAGCTCCTTTAATTGGTGAATCAACAATGTATTTATTTATTGATCTTTTGAATGTGTTGTTTTCTTCCACCCTTCTCACCTTTCATTTTGTTTTTATTTTCTTACTTTTGATTGTTGTATTTCTTTCTCTATAACTAATACATGATTTATGTGTTTGGGTGGATTGCTTGGTTCCAAAATTTTTTCTAAAAAGTGTGCAGTTCCTTCAAGTTTTAATAAAAGCTCTGAAAAAAAAAAAAAAAAAAAACCTCCAAACTCATTACCTTAAAGTTTTAAGTAGTGTTAATTTTTTTATATATTTTATTGTTGTGAGATATTTTTGTTATTTTTCCTCTCAATTTTTTTAGGAAAAAGTTTATAGAAAATGAAATAATTAATTGTTAACAAAATGATATTTTAAAAAAAATTAAATTCAAAAAGAAAGATGAAATTCTGAACAATTATGTTTTAGGCTTACTAAAATTATAATTCATTCAAAGTGGACTTGATTTCACCAACACTAATTACTAAAATTATATTTAATATCTTGAATTTTAGTTAATATGGACTAATTTGAGTCTAGTATATAGAATTTTGAAAATTGAAAGACAAGGGGTAATGTTGTTTATCTGCTCAAATCAAATTAGTATTGATTTTACCAACATTAATTGTAAAATGTATCTGATTTTAAAATTTATGAATTGATGTGAATATGATCAACTATAACTATAAGGTATAATTAATTTTTGAAAATTTCTAATTAATATTAATCAGGCCAACTCTAACAATAAAATATATGTAATTTTGAAAATTAAAGAAATATTACACCGAATAAATGTTTTTTTTTTGTTCTTTCTATTAACATTTAGCTGGTTTGACTCTCTAATTCTAAAATATAATTAGTTAGTGTGATTAAGTCAACTTTAACAAGAAAATATATTATTTTTTAAAACTTAGAGTTTAATAATGGCCTAACTCATTTTAACTAAATTATATTTATTTTTTATACTTCAATTTCGAAAGTCAAAATAATTTTATTTTTGTAAAAGGAATTTTGCGAGCAAAGTAATGACAATATTTGTTCAAGTGATAAATTTTGTTAAATAATCAAACCTTAAGCCACGTATGTACCTCGGACATTTTTTTTTTATCGGTAAGGAATTACATCGGACATGAAATTATGAATTTTATAATTTATATTTTTGAGTTCTTCTTCGCTTCGTAGACTGTTTATTGTAAATGTAAATCATCTCTATACATTATATTACGCGGTATAAAATACATAATTTCAATTTATAGCCTTATTCGATGATCATTTCATATGATGATATGTTATACAGTTTTTTTCATTAATTTATAGCTTATAACCTCATGACAAATAATTCAAACCCATAAATTATACCATTATTTTAACATTTTAAATATATATTTATTTTTTTAATTTAATCGTTAAAAAAATTTACTACCATATCATTATTAGTTAAAATGTTTTCATAAATACTAAAAAATGTCAAAATAATTTGATACTCCAATGAAAAATTTGATCTTAGCCTACATTTTTATCTTATACTCTCAAGTATTTTCGTTTGTCTTCAAAACGTTAGAGTCGAATAAAAAATTTGATCCAATAATCTTAAGTAATTTTGAGTGTCTTCAAAATACTGGAATGAAATTTAAAAAATAAATTTATCATAATTTTAGGAAAATTTAGAAAAAAATAGCGAGAAAAACATTTTTAATAAATAAATAATAAATTATTTTTTATTTAAAACCTTTTTAAGTAATTTTAATATTTTTTTTACTTATTCTTTTATGTGTTGTTGCAAGTGAAATTAATTGTTAAATAATAAAAATTAAATAAATTAAATGATAATTAAATAATAATTAAATAATAATATTTAGATTATTACAGTAAAAAAAAGAAGTTATATTCTAAATATTAGATATAACTTTTAAATTATTAATAAAAACACATAGTCTAAGAACACTGCTTCTTAGTTACACACAACAAGTATGAAGATTATACATTTTTTCCCATTGTATATATTTAAAAATTTATTATGATTAATTTATTTAAATAAGATTTAGTTTTTAAAAATCACCGAAAAAGGAACATTTATCTGACGATCTAAATTTAGAATAGAATCTCTAAAAACAATTAATACATCATAAATTTACACTCAGCATAAAATAAGTATTTAAAATAAATTAATTTTGCAAAAATCTAATGCAAAATACTCCCGTATAAATTTTCCGGTTAAGCTTTTAGCCACACAAAATCACTCTTAATGGAGTGCATAATAATAATAATAATAATAATAATAATAGTAATAATAATAATAAATTATTATTATTATTATTATTTGTAGATATCGCGTCAAAAATAATCCTGTTCAAATTAGATAGATCACTATGTAGACAGAAATCATATTTTCTAATATTTAACTCAACTTTAGAATTAATTTAGAGTAAGGTAAAAAGTGTTAAATTGTACTATAGAATATAATAATTTTAAAGGTTGAATAATTAACTTTCTTAGAATTATTATGAGAGGTTATTGATCCGTCCTCATTGTTTTTTTATAAAAAGATATATTTTAAAACGATTATATTCTACAAAATTTCACTTTGTAATATTTTTTTAAAATATAATTTTTAAGCATAAGTAACTTAATAATAATTCTTTCAAAATTACCTTTTTCCACCAAATTTTTTAATTAATTAAGGAGTTTGGTTGATTAATTATTTCAATATAATGAACACTTTTTTGGAATATGTGAAAAAACAATCAGGAAAAGAAGTGCATGTGCACAAACAGATGAGATAGGACAAAAAAAAGAATAATGATTATATATAAACATGTTATTTGACTATTTGCCAAGCACCTTCCCATTTACTACATTAAACTTATTAATTTTAATAATGAAAGGCACATGAATGGCAAAAAGAATCATGTGTTATATCAATTTGTTTTATACTTGAACTTACTTCTGGTCTTCTAATTTTGTAACTATACAATTTTTATATCTATAATTTTTTAACTACACATATTTAATATTTGAGTTTTTTAAAAGTAAATAATTTTAGTCTCTTACTAATATATTATTTAATTATTAATAGAAAAACTGTATCAAGTAAACAATTTTGTTTGTTAGCCGTAACAACGTCGCTTAATTTTTCATACATTCATAGTAAAATTTAATAACAATTTTTAATAGTTGTTATTATCATACATGTTAACAATTTCAGTTAATAACTTGATATACTATCAACGGATCAAAATTGTTTAATTTAAAAAAGTTAAAACTAAATGTGTAATTAAACTTTTTATAAAGACTAGAATTGTACACTGGCACAACTACAGAGATAAAAGGTGGGCTTAAATCTTTATTTTAAATAAATAACTTTTGTAACTTTAATAAATTTAAAATAATTTTTTTTTCTTAAAAACAATGTTTTCTATAAATGTCAGTGGTAACCCTAAACTTATTTAACACTATATCTACTTCAAAATCATCTATGTTTAAAATCAGTGCCTACAAATTAAATAACGTTAAATAACTGTACAATATAATGTATTTAGTCTAAATTATTGTTTGTTACAGTTTTTTTAATTATATTGTAAGTGTAATATTCTTCATAAATATTAAATTTAGCTAATCAAATATGAAATTTATAAAAGCATTAATAGTTTTAGAAAAAACTAAAAGCATTAATAATTCAAAAAAGAGCTATAATATAAGATAGGATAACTATTGTACAAAAGCTTTACACTCACCCTTTTTTCTTATTAAAGTGTCATGGTATGATATGTGGAGTAACTTATATGTATGTATGCTCTAAGAATCTTGTTAAAACACGGTTCCGTTGCAAGTGCCAACAACACAATTACCCTATTACAATGTAACAAATTTAAAACTTATGAAATTTTATAATTTATGATGTAATAAATTGAGAAAATAAAGCCATGCTTAAGGAATTGAGTGGATGAAGAAAAAGAAAATTTGGTAGGCCAACTTCCCCTCACAAGTCACAATATAAGAGACGCCGACCCTAATCATAATTAGAACACACGTCCCTAACTCACAGGTCATTTCCTCTATGACTGTAAAGTTATCATGTTTCTTTCATTTTCTTGATGTGTTTCATCATAATAGTTACATAAATTTTGGTGTCCTAATATTTACGCAACTTCAATGTTACATGCCCCACATGCACTTTCCACTAGTGGTAAAATCATGGATTTATATGGTTTATATATTTAAAAAAAAAATATATTTTTCTGAATAAAATTGATAAAATGGGTCTGATAGGAACCTCTGCTTCTCTAAACAGTGATTGGTAGAAACAATTTCTGGTTACGTTTTGACGGTGAGATTGGTAGAAGCAAACAACATCCAAAGAGTAACAACGTCAACACATAATCAGTGTTACTTATACATTTGACAATGACAATGGCATTTAGTGAAATCCAAGAGGGAAACACAATGGACCAAAGTGATTTTCTATGCTTTCTAAATCCCTTTAAGATGTAACATCAAAATAATACAAATTACAAACAAATCAAAATTAACTAGTTACAAATCAATTTATTCTTTAATCATTTTCTTTTATTATTGTAGTTTGATTGCTTGATATGTGAAATAAGGTGGTGTATAAGAGCAAGAAAATTGGCTAGTTGCAGGAGTAGTGATGGTTGAGGATAAGCATTGTCCTTCTCATGAACCATAAGGCTAAGTGTATAATAATGTTGATGCAAGTCACAGGAATCAAGGGGTGACCACATTAAAAGTGAGGAAAAGTATGTGAAGAAAAAGCACAAGAAAAGAATATGGACACAGAAGAGTTGGACCCCAAAGGAGATGACAGCACATCCCCACGTCACATGCTTTCTGTGGTGAGTGAAACCACAATTCACAAGAATTTTACCTCTCTGCTACCAATCTTATTAATTTTAGGACCTCAACCTTTCTCTCTGTTTTCATGCTAAATCATAATCTCACTACCTATAATACACATAAATATTGCAATAATTTAGCATTATTACTATGCCAGTGTTGTGTTGGAGCTTAAATTGGGCCAACATGAATCATTTGCCTTGTTCTCATTGAACTTTGGAGCCTCTCTCTGGCATGCCGCAATGCATCTAGAGCTTCAATAACACTAACATTCATTGGTTTCGGATTACTGGTGCCTTGTGATGTAGGTGTCACGGTCACGGGAACTAATGCCAGAGAATTATCACACACATCTTCATTCTCACTCACTGATGATGATCTTGAGCTTAAGCAGGAAAACCTGAAATGCACCACAAAAGTTAAACAGTTCTGTCTTAATCAAACAAATTCTATTTCAAGGACACAAACTGTTCATCGAATACGATTTTGCTTTTAACTGAAACAATACATTTTTGATAAAACACACTCGTAAATTATAGCTGTCAACAACTTCATAATTTGTTACCTAAAACAATTTAATTCATAGGCAACTGATAGTTTAAAATTTCTTACATTTACACTAACCTTACATGACAGTTAACTCCTAAGTACGGAATAATTTCACTGAAAAAAATACATCAGAGGATAAAACCCAATGGTAACAACTAATTAAAATATCAACTGCGGAGATTCTAATTACTATAGATTTTGATATATATATATATATATATTAAAATTCTTCATAAACAATTATAAATGTATTTTCTTTTTTTAAAGTGCATTCCCTCGTTGAAAGGAACCAAAGCCCAGAGAAAAATATCAAACATGTTCAAATTTAGTACCTGCTTTCATCATTCTTCAAATTCCCAGAACTCAGATTCGGATTCTCGCTCGGGATTTGTGGGGAAGAATCAGCCGGGTCTGAATTACTACTGAAATTATCATTATTCTGAGAATCACAATCTCTTGTACTGGATGGAGCATTGTGGGTCTGAATAAGAGTAGAGGCTTCGGAAACAGTGTCACTGTGATCTATATTTTCTGGAAAAGCTGGAATTTTTGCATCATGCTTTTTTTCGTTTTCTTCTGAATGTTTGGAAAGTGAACTAACCCAAGATGATCCACAAGAATTTTCACATTTTCCCGACGAATCAGAATGTCCCAATTGCCCTGACTTGGAGGGTACGCTGAAAGATCCAACCTTGCTTTTTAAAAATTTGAGTTTTCTTTCAGCTTTATCTCTTAATTTGGTCTCTTCTCTCAGCAATTTTTCCAACTCAACTAGCTGTGCCCAGAAGAATTTTTATTAACTTTCGGGAGAGAAAAATGGAAACAGACGATAAAGTTTGTCAGAGAAACAGCAATGTCATTTTCTTTCCTTTACAGAGGTGATCCAAACAGTGCAACATAAAAGTGAATGTAACAATTATTCAAGATTGAGGCTTTTGTTAGAACAAAGATGTTATTGTTGTGTTATGTTACCTTGTTCCCCATTGATTCTGCTTCCATCTTGGCCAGCCTTGATGCCTGTCTCTCTGCCAGTAATCTCCCTCTCAGGCACTCCACAGTGTTCAGATTCAGACACTCCTCTTCTACTTTCTTGCTGCTGAATTGACACATTGAACAATGTCATTCCACTTTTGTTGCCACTGGGTGCCCCATTTCACAATGTAAGTGAGATAGATAGAGAGTGAGAGATAACAGAAACACACACCTCCAAATGTGGTCCTTATCAGCAGCTACCACTTGCTTGTGACCTGCACTTTCACCACAGTAAGACCCCATCTGCCTTGAATTGTTCTATGAACAGGGAAAAGGAAAGTGTGATGGTTCTTTGAAAGATGAATCCTTGTTATGCAGTGTGCAGTGCAGGTTCAAAAACAAATGGACTTTGGCATTTCAAAAAAAAAAAACTATAGGGGGAATGAGTGAATCTGATTTTGATTTTGAAGTCACTGTCAAAGAGTTATAAATAAATGAATAATTAAATACCCACCTACAAGTACACTTCTGTGTTCTGCCACTCTTTGACGGTAACAGTTAAAAAGACATTGTGAAAAACAGATCTTGTTCCTTATGCTTTGTTTACAGATACAAATTTGTATAATTCAACAGCTAAAAAATCGTCCTTTTAATATTATTTTTGTTAAATCTACAAAAAGAATGTATCTTTGTATCCTTTTCTGTCTTGGTGAAACTCAATTAGCCACTTTCTTTTACTTTGATTGGGACTATCCACCGATCAAAAATAAATTATAGCGAAACACGCCTAAATCAGAGGCTTGCGTGAAGAAATTAACGTATTAATCAATGTTTTAATACATGTTGCAATTGCCCAAAGGCTATGTTGAAGTCATTAAATATTAAATATTAAGAACGTGACGGATTAACGGTATTTTTATTGATTACTAATTAAAATGTTTGAATCTGGTGCTCTGTGTTTTAAACTTATTGACAGGTTGTTAAAGAGAAATTTACAGAAAGGAAAAAGGAAAATGGTTATATTAAAATATGGTTGCAGGCTGCACCAGGCACACACAAGGAGAGTGTTTTGTGTGATACAGACACATATGATTCTGCAGCATTTATTGGTTTCATCTGAAACATCCTTGTTCAATTTAAATTTTGAATTCGCATGAAATGGGTCACTTTGATTCTTTCGAACTTTTTCTTCACTACCTGCTATTCTACTACTATCACGTGATCTTATTTAAATTTATTTTTCCTTCTTAACCATCCTCAATCTACCACCTCCCTCCAAATTTTAAGAATAATATTATTCCTATAATCAATGTCAAATTATCAAATTAGGATAACTACTGTAATATAATACATCAAGTGTCCATATACAGATAAACTTAACAAAATTCCTAAGGTTGGTGGGAAAAATAGCTTTTGGTAAAATTTAGAAACAATGCATTAAATCTAAAAGCAAATTTACCAATATTAATTTTTTATTTATTTGGGTGACTTGTTTTATAGGTTGAATTGACGGTGCTCTTGCACTATTATTGAACAAAGCTACAATTTCAAAACTGTTCTACTTCTGCAAGAACAAAGATCTTGAGAGATAGGTGCACAGAGGAGTTTTTTTTTTGTATTATTATATTATACTTCATTATAAAAAATGCAAGTAGTATTAATGTTTACGATATCTGTTGTAATTAAAAATTGCCAGGGGAGACCAAGAGTGTTTGGAAAGCATCCTATCAATCATTATTCCAAATTAATTTATAAAAAATATGATAATTAAATACTACTATTTAACCTTTCTTCAAGGATTTTAGTTTATAAAATCCTATTATTTAAATACTAAAATGTTAACTAGATCGTATTCCTATTCTAGTTACTCGGAATCTATAATCTAAGTGAGAGTTAAATACTAAGCAGTTTCGTAATTTTTTTAGAAAAGTGATTAAAAATAAAAATACTCCTTATGGATATCAAGTTTAGAAAGATCGATCTTTAATTTTAAAAATTAAGAGACGAGTTCAAAATTTCTATTAATTTTTTTTAGTATTCCTTCAATTTGCCTCCAAATGACATTCATTTTAATAAGTTAAAAATACTTTTAATATATTTTAAAATATCAAAATCAATTTAACTTGAAGGCATAATGGAAAAATAATTGAAAACAAATCTAAATTCTCAGAAGACCCCTAAGTCTAAATCATATGAGTTAGTTAGAAATAATTAAAAGAGTCAAACTCAATCCCATCATACATAATCATTCTAGTTTATCAATTAATATATATATATATATATATATATATATATATATATATATATATATATATATATATATATATATTTATATATTTATATATTTATATTTTATATTATCAAAAAAAAAAAATAAATATTT
>Ga0099824_1000588_pt1 | contig 44446 bp, 31 predicted proteins | sample SiratrowhiteBW_FD_76837 | JGI IMG/M metagenome (GOLD analysis project Ga0099824, IMG submission 76837) | Root nodule microbial communities of legume samples collected from California, USA - Siratro white BW | ecosystem: Host-associated > Plants > Roots > Nodule | place: USA: California... | reverse complement strand
TTTTATATTATTAAAAAAAAATATCTATTTTTTATATATTTTTTTTTTATTTATTTTTTTAAATATATATTTTAATAATAAATTATATATATATATATATATATATATATATATATATATATTACAATTAAAATTTCTAGATAAATAACAAATAAAAAGTGAATTATCAAATAAAAATTATAATTTATAAATTAAATTATAATTGAGTCATAAATTTAAAACTTTCGAACTTTTGTTTATTAGAAAAAACTATATATTATAGTTATAAGTAAAAATATTATAGTTAAAGAAATATTTATTAAGATTTTTTAGAATATTCACATTGAGTGTATTTTATAAGAACATCTTTGTTATTCATAATATAATCATCAATTTCATAAGTGAAGATATATTTAAGGTTTTTCAATATTTAAACATATGCATTTGTTTCGTTTTAGATGTATATTTATTTTAACTGCTTATTACTAATCTATGTAAGATTTAGAAAGTGAAGTTAGAATATTTCTATTAAATATAAGAATATAGATAGATATACTAAATACATACAATACACGAAATGAGTCAGCATACTGTCTTAGGTATGTGACTTAAACAAATCAAATCCAATGTGCTATACATCAATTCAATCAAATATATCATTTTTAATATGTATATACGTGTATACACACATGCATGTTCAATCATATATATTAACTTCTAAGTTCATTCTAAATTTATACAATTAAATCAGATATACTATTTAAAAATATAATTCATTTGGTAAGTGGAATAAACTTCGTGTGCAAATTTATTAAGAAAATTACCCTATTTGGTTGGGATTTAGAGAACAAATTTATAATTATCAAAATTATATGGACGATTCGAATTCACTGAACAAAACAAGTCTGAAACAACTCCTAACTTTTACATTGATTTTCAAATATCAAAATATAATTCATCAGAATAAATTATACAAAACCAATGATTTTACATTATTCTATATAAGATCTTTCTAAAATTAAAATTAATCTTTCCATATCTATTAACAAGTTTAAAATGTATAAAAAGAGCTATATTATGAGAAAAACAAATTTGAACTTTTCCAATCAAAAATTTAAGTTTCAAGAACAAATTTGAAAAGCAAATTATCCATTCAATTGAAACCATGATTCAATATAACTAGATTTAGTTCTCTTATTTAAAATTATACCTTATTATAGAATCTTTACATGATTCCCATGAATGTATAGTCCTAAAAGCTTTTCTTTAAAACTTAATATTTAAAGTTCAATTTATATACGCTTCAAATTCTACCATTCAATCAAGTTTTAAATTCAATCCAAACTTCAAATATTATTTCAATACTTATTTATTTCATGTACATATCCAAAATACAATAATATGATAAAGATTACTTCTCTTATGTTAATTATTTTTTTTAAGAAATTATTTTAAAAACTTAGTAAAGTTAAAAAAAAAGTCTCAATTTGTTTTCTTTTAAGATGTCTCATGCACAAATCGAACATATCACTAAACCTAATCTATCATAGATTCATCTATTATGTTCTAATGTCACATTTGGTAAAAAAAAGAAAAAAAAAACTACATTAACTAAAAAAAAAAGAGTGAGATCTAAGAAGAAACTTTTTTATTGAAATTTTAATCATTAAAATTTATCTCATTTTGTCAGTCTCTCATTGACACTATCAAGAAAAGAATAAAATTTACTTCATAAATGTTATCATCGAAACGTCTTATCCATGGTGATTGAACTATAGACGTTTAATACAATTGTTGAACCAAATATTAACAAGTCTAATGGTAAATTTTAATAAATATTTTTTTTTTTATCGTAATGACATGATTGAACCGAACTCTAATTCATGTCACGGTTAAGAAAATGAGAATTTTTATGAGAAATTTTCTTCTATATTCTACAGTTAGGATTATTTAAATTTACAAAATTTTGTTTGAAATTGTTCTTTTTAAAATTTAACTTTAATAAAATTAAAATTAAAAAACCCAAAGCATTTTAAAAATAAATACTTTATTTCCTTGATTTTTATCTTAGTTCTGTTTTCATAGGGACTTCGGATATTTTAAGAACATACATGTGGGCATGAACCCACATTGGGTACAAATATATTTTTTAAGCATGCCAACTTACAACAACAGTAACCTTCTTGTAGTCATTAATAATAATTATAATAACAAAGCATGTGGGTCAAATCAAATTATTTCCAGGCTCATCAAACAATGCGGCAAAAAAATCTGCTGTCATTAATTCATTGTTGACCATCTTGTCCGTGAGTGGAATAAAGAAGAGATTAAAAGGCGATTATATATATATATATGCTCTTCATCCATATCTATAACCCACATTCATTAATTACGTTACATTAAATTAACAATGGTGTCAAACTTCATTTCATTATATTAACAAGTGTATTCAAGTAGGTTTTTCCCAATGAATCGTATCTAATCATATTATTAATCAATTTAACACGGAAGAGTAATAATATATAAAACCTGTTTAATAAGACTAATACATTATTTATTAATTTACAAACTAATTTTATCAACATAAAAATGCTTGATAAAATACCTTAACTACTTGTGTTTTATAGTCTATCAAATTTGCTTTAACTAATGTCTCATAAATTTTAATAATGTTTTATTATTTTAAATTCTTTTTACTTTTATATGATTTAAATAAAAAATATTTAATATAAAAAATTAAAATAACTAAAATATTTAAAAAAAAAAATAATATAATAATAGTTTAAGTTAAAAAATAAAAAATTTAAAGCAAATAAAGTTAAAATTGATTAATACGCATCAATTAGTTTAAATAAAATAACTTGTATAAATAAAAAAAACATGTATATAACTTTAAAAAACACTAAAAATGTTTAGTCATAATTTAATTGCTTTAAAAAAATTAAAATTAAAATTACTTAATAATATGTTTTTGCATAATTTTGTATAGTATTATACGAAGCAATTGTTGAATTAAAAAGTTGTCATAAAATTACATGGAAATAAAAGGACATGATGAATATGATGGTAGATGTTTTAACGGAGAAGTTGGTAACTGTGTATGGTTGATGTTGGGTAGTTAAAGTAAGTGGGTATAACGAGTTGAAGGTGAAGAAGGAGATGGAGCTAGGCAGATAGTGTTAAAACTTGTGTGGGAGATTATCACTTGTGTTAATATATCTGCTACCAACCAGTTATTCCTAAATAATAATGCATGGGTCTGCTGATATACAACATGCCACACCAGACCTCAGATACATATACATATGATATGCATGTGCATGCATGCATGTATTGTTAAATCCAAACCAGAAAAGGGGAGGCATTTGGTCACTGCTGGACTCAAGAATTCAATCGGAAACTGAAATTTACTTATATATGACCGAACATTGATGGATATATGAATTATTATGAGCCTCTCATTCATGTACACCTTCCACATGATCGGATTAACATTGTTTAGGACCCCACTACCCATGAGGTTACTTGAATGTTGACACAGAATAACAAACAATCTTTGTAAGTATCTCTATGTTTTTCTCTTTTTATCTCTCTTCCACACTCCACATACACAATCTTATGAAATACATCATTTCTTTCTCTCACTTTTCCTCACAACTCCATCGAACAAACCGCAATATTTGAGTACCACTATCAAAGGATGAAGGTCAGTAAAGATCAAACTAATTAGGATGCATGTATATATATTCTTCTTTTTCTATAATTACCGACTTCATGCATTTCTTTGATCCAGTTACTTGGGTGGATGCACAGAAAATTTCGCCAGAATAGCGCTGAACCCTTCAAAGACTTGGTCATCGGTAAGTTTCATATGTCGCATCATTCAGGTACAATTTTCACTTGTACATTAATTACATTTGGTTTTGTGTTAAGGGACTTGTGACGATGAACACAACTATCCGAATCCCAAGGGAAGCTTTGGGAATTACAAACATGCGAAACAAAGTCAGAAAGAGCAGAACCTAAGAAAATCTTTCGCTGGTGTGGAAGACGATGAGTACGAGGAAGATTCAGCGGGTGCCATGTACGAGCTGTTCCACGGGTTCCTGGCAATTGGAACTCTGGGTTCGGAGCAAGTTGTTAGTGATCCATCAACAACGCCAACATTTGCCATATCTGTGGAGAACATAACTGAAAAGGAAGATGAAGTGACTGAGAACGAACTGAAGCTGATAAACGATGAGCTAGAGAAAGTGCTGGGAGCGGATGATGAGTCGTCATGTGGGAGAAACAGCCATGTGAGCAATGGGAGAAGCAGCCATGGAAGCATAATAACGCTGAGCGGGAAGCCGTTGTTGGAAGGTGGAGGAGAACCAAATGGGAATGGAAGTGCAGTTTGTCCACTTAAGGGGTATCTGTTTGGATCGGCAATTGAGTTGTCAGAAACCACAACTGTGGCTGTGGCAAAGCAGAAGGAGCACAGGACGTCGCTCGGGGAGCTGTTCCAGCGAAGCAAGCTGGCGGAGGAGAACATTGGAGGAAATAAGGATGATAACAAGAGAAGTGAGAGGGAAGCAGACAAATCTGCCATGCATCTCATGAAAAAAAAGCTCAAGAAAAGAATGCTTCACACTTCTTCCCGAAGCTCCTCCTCAGCCCAACCTGTTGATTCTGCTTCAGCTGAGAGAAAACTGCATAAGGTACGCTTTCACATTCTTCCATTTTTTCTTATCTATTTTTTTCCAGTATACTTTCTTAAGCAACACCTTTTAGGACTCACTAAAAATAATACATACATTTACTTGTGGGTCGCAGATTCTGCATATGTTTCACAGAAAAGTTCACCCTGAAAGTTGGACGGGTGCACAGAAGTGTGATAAATACCAAAAGAATGAGAACAAGAAGAAAACAATGAATGAGGTGGTGCATGGAGAGGAAGAACCCAAAAGAGCACTGTCAAAGGAAAACATTATGCGGCAATATTATAAGATTCAACCCAATCCATTTCACTTTGCTCTTGGCTGTGAAGATTCTTCTGACAATAAGGAGCACTGGATCAAAACAGATGCTGATTGTAAGCATATAATTACAAATATCATCAATTTCAACATTCTCAAAGCACCAAACCTTTTATGTATATACATATATCATGACTGAGATTGTTAATTAATTATACTGCAGACTTGGTGTTGGAGCTCTAAAGACAAAGGAAAACGAACAAAGGTATCGTGGTGGATCATTTGTAAGATAAGAATTAATGTTATATGATATGATATCGCAAAGAGTACGTTTGGGAGAAGAAGTAAATAAGAGAGGTAGTCATCTTCCATGCCTACCTCTTACCTCTTAGTAGTGTATACAAGTATATGTTCCGTTTAGTAATAGTAATCATAGACAATATTTATGGTTGAAATAAAATTGTGAATCATGTATAAATGAATATAAAAGATAATGTATATGGTGTGCAATGCAAGGACAAAAGAAGCATTGGAGATTGAAAGGACTGGTAGAAGAGCATTATAGGATATGTGTGCAGAGTATCTCAGTTCTTAATTTCTATGGATCTTTATGTTTGTTTCAAACCCACAACCTTTTGTGTTTGGCTGGCTAGTCTCACATTGCATTCCATTCTAAAATTATTCATTAACTATTCACTCGCTGTATCAATTACAATTATAAATTGGAGCAATCACAAAAAAAATTGATCATAAAAATTCATTCTTATCATTACATATATTCTCAATTATTTATTACTAAATAAAATCAGAATTATCTTTTCATAATATTATTCCATTATATATTTTGGTCTTTCTATTTAATATGTTTGATAAAACTCTTCATAATAAATAAATATGTTCTCATATTTAACACTATTTTTTTTTAAAGTACTCCATGTAATTTAGTTAATTACACTTAGTATATTTGTTATTTAGACTAAAAAAGGTTATCTAATTGTTTTTCACATGTAGTACCGTATTTTTTTTTTTGTCAAAAAACGCCGTCAATTTTGAAAAAAAAAATGCTTATCACATTCCAAAATACGATATATTTTTTATATGGAATATCGTTCTTTGTCAATATAGTACTTATATAAATATTTTTTCACATTTTTTTATTAAACTTTGAATAATATTTCTTTATTAATTTTATTAATATATTACTTATATAAATATAAACATGTAGTAATATTTTATTACATAATATTAACTATCATATTTACTAAATATGATATATTTATTGAATTTAATAATCATAATAATATATATTTTTAAATTGAAGTTTATACATTGATAAATTATTATTAAATAAAATATAATTCTAAAAATTATATGTGCTTAAAAGTTTCTATCAATTATTAAAAATTACATTATATAACAATTAATGACAAGTAATTTATAAAAATCTTTCGGAATATACTAAATAAAATTAATTTAGCTTGGAAATAAGAAAATTCATATTTTTATTTTATTTTCAAAACCATATACTTCCTAAAAAGAAAATAAAATTAAATATATAAGAAAATACACTTACTCATTGAATTTGATATTTGGTTAAACAGTATTTTAATTTTGTTTTCTTACACACGCAATGCACTTATATACATGGTTTTTAATTTACATTAAGTTAATCAAGCTTTATTTTATAACCCATTTAGTTATTTTGTTTAAGTAATTGATATCTAATGAATATATATAATTGGTTTTAAAAGTTAATTGTTAAATAAACCTCAATATCTATAAATATTAGTTTAATTAACGTTTTCGTTCAGATTTTATCTTTTAACAGGTTTTTGTTGAAAAATATCTGACTTATGTCAATAAAATACCCAACTTCGATTAACAATTTAAATAAAACTTTATTTTTGAGTTGATAGTCTACATACAATCATAAAGAAAAAATAAATAATATTTTTATTTAACAAAGATATGAAGTGGTGTGGACATATTATCCAGAGTTATGACACATCATTTAATATCTTATCAATAAAAAGGTAAAAATATTAATGTCTCAGTATCAGTTTTTTAAATAGATAAAAATCAACTCTTTACAAATTTTCGACCTAAATTTTTATCCATAGTCATCTTAAGAGACATAACCTCTTGTCATAATCATAAGTTTGCATATTAAAATAATTCATATATTATATAAATTAAAAAAGAATTAATAAAGTTATTTTTTAAAAAATAAAAGCACATTGTGAATTGCATAATTCAGATTGTATCTTTTTAAAAAATATATATATTATAGACGATGTAATATGAAATATATTTTCTAAAATAAAATAAATTATAAATTATATAATCTGAAATGAGTTTCTAAATTCAGAATTGTATTTTGAATTGTATAATCTGAAATTATTATATTTTCAAAAAATATATTATAAATTATGTAATCTTAAAAAAAATTCTAAATTTGAAATTTAATGTATACAAATTTTGAAAAATAAAACTTATTATGTAATCCAAAATCTTCCCATAGGGAATCCAAGTGAAACCCTAAACCCTAAATACAAATTTATTCCAAATATAAATATTTTTAACAATCACATCGAATGAGACTATAAATAACCAAGGTGGTTCCTAATAATGGCAATGAGTTCCAATGTTGAGTTTAAAATAAACAAGGAAGGAGTAGTGACAATGTTTGTCTACAATGCAGAAGAAGGCGAGAAGAACAGATAAATGTAGGTTTAAAATGTATATACGTTAGTAGGGGCAATTTGGTCTTCTTACCATGACACGGTGCAGAGAGAAATGGCCTAATAAATAAGAAGGGAAAAGGTTGAATCGGGGTGCCCAAATAAAGTTAGTGGGAAAGGCCCAGCCAATTGATTATTAGTCTAAGGGGGTGGTGGTGGTGGTGGTGGAGGTGGTTACCGGAAGAGAGAGATGCCGAAGAGAACAACGCACACTTACTCAAGCGAAGATGCGGCTCCGGAGGGTCCTCACTCCGATCTCTTTGTTTATTACTGCAAACACTGCGCTTCCCATGTCCTCATCACTGGTTCGTTCCTTCCAATCTCAATTTTTCAATTTATCAATTTCTCCATTTCATCTCTCTCACCCCAACCTCCTCTTTCTTCCACGCGAAGATACCCAATTGCAGAAAATGCCCAAAAGAAAAACTGACAAAGCTTATGTACTCGACAAGACCAAACATCTCGCCCGATTCAACGTTCACCAAGCCGGAAAAGTTCTCTTAAAGAGAGGCGAGGGCAAATTGGAGAAACAATTCCGCATGAACTGTATGGGCTGTGGTCTTTTCGTTTGTTATCGTGCCGACCAAGATTTCGACTCTTCCTCTCTCATCTACGTCCTTGATGGTGCCCTCAGCACTGTTGCTGCCGAAACCAACCCACAGGTACATCTCCTCCTCTTTTACTCACCGCCACTCTCTCTCTCTCTCTCACTCCTCTCTCCCTCTTCTCTTCAGGATGCCCCCGTTCCACCCTGTATATCCCAGCTTGAAGGAGGACTTGTTCAGGTTGCTATAGAAGTTGAAGATCGTGCACAACGTTCAGCAATCACCAGTACCCTTTCTCTTCCCTAGTAATTTCATCTACATATTCTCTATACATTCAATTGCTCCCCCACCCTTAACATTTCCTCAATCACATGTCTTACTTTTTTTTCCCTCGCTTTTGGAACTACATATGCCAATGTCTCATTCATTATCTTATTCAACATGGATTGGATCCCCACTTCCAAATAATGTGACGCCAACATTGTTTCTCCTTTCAAATACTTCTAATTTATGCCCACCACATGTGTGCTTACAAATACAACCTTAATTCTTATCAAAATCCCATGTGCTTGCATATTTCTATGCCTGCTACCCTCTCATATTGTCATGGATGGATTAAGAAACAGGATGTATATGGAACAGTGATGTTTTGGAGGCCTTAATTGAGAAGAGGAAATAAAAATGGAACAAAAAGTAGAAAAAAATGGTGGGGAAAAATGAGAAATTTAAGAATAAATGCTCACCTTTTCATCCACATTGTGACATGGAGTTGTAACTTATTCTACATAATGGCATGCTTGCATTACATTTACTCAGGAATGTCATATAATGTCTTAATAAAATCCCGTTGAATCTTGAGGATTAAATTTATATTGTTTTTGCTGTATCAGGAGTAAATGCTGATGATGTTCGAGTCACTGTTGCTGCTCCTGCTGCCCGTGGAGAGGCCAACAACGAACTTTTGGAATTTATGGGAAAAGTATATTTAAACCCTCTTTGTTTCTCTTTTTATCGGGTGTGAGTTTTGTCTCAACATCAAGGTTGTTGCCTTGTGACTTTGTGGTCATGGGATCTGGTTGTAAAGATGGCCTTCGCTCATCAGAGCCAGGCTGCCCAGTACCTACACTATAAATGATCCTCATAGAACTCTTTGGACTTTTTGGTGGCCCTTTTGTTATTTTGTCTCTTTGTTTAATCTTTCCCTCTGGCCAAAGACATCTGTAGCACTGACAACTTTCCGCTACCCAATTTTTACATAGGTTTTGGGTTTGAGATTGAGTCAGATGACTCTTCAGAGAGGATGGAATAACAAATCAAAGCTTCTTGTGGTGAGTTACATTATCAAGTATACCTTCGTGTGAAGCATTCACATTGATATGGATTTGGGCTTCTTTCCAAACGATACTATTCTGAATAATCATATTAATTCCAGTGGCATAATTATTTCTGTTTCCCTCTTATAAGATTGCCCCTTTGTAATTATTTTCACATTTGACGACTGTTCCAGGTTGAGGATTTGACTGCTAGACAAGTTTATGAGAAACTTTTGGAGGCTGTGCAACCTTAACGTTGTCTTTTTTAGCTTTAGTATCCATGGTGTGTCTGGCTTCTGTGATGTTCTTTTGCATTTTCCATACTAAGCCAGGTTGAATCTCATTTCTTCTGCAAAGATGAGTGAGGTTTAACTTTCATTTGTAATGTTGTTTACTTAGTTACTAAACAATGCAGTTGGCTACGTTGTAGTAGAAACCTTACTTGCTATGCTTATGTACTATGAACACATGATTGGACAGCATTAGGGGGAACAAAATCTACCTGGTTATGTGAGAAACGTATCAAAAACTTTTTATTTTTTCAATATATCTAGGGTAAATTATGTATTGCACTCTAGTTTCACCATGTTAAATAATTTTTTTTAATCTGTGTCACTTAGTCTTTGTCTTAACGTTGGTTTAATGTAAAATATCAATTTTAGTTGAAATTATTGTTGTTTATCTTGCACATCTCAATAAAATTCAGTATGATATAGGAGAAATGTTGTATGAATTTGATATTGATATATTATCTGCGTAATTTTTATATTATTAAATAATCAGAAATTATCTGAAAAATGATTTTCAAAATAATTATTATTTAATAAGTGTTTGCATTGTAATTTGACCACGTCGTAGTCAGAGTCTTAAGTTCACCATTTGAGATTTATAAAGAAATTCCGTCGGAGTATGTGACAGTCTTTTAAGAGTCTTGTATTAAATAATATCTTAAATTATAAGTAATTTTAAAGTTAAAATATAAGTAAAAATTATAAAATTATAAGTTTTATAAGAATATTGTATTAAAGCGAAATTTATGAAAATATATGATGGAAAAGACTTTCGAATTGGAGATGAAGTTTAAGTGAAGGTAATAAAGTTAACGGTAAAAGTTTGAGTGAAGTTAGTAAAGTGAACAGTACTTCCGATGTGCTCACGCTTTAGTAGGCTTGCCATGAATTGCCATGACATGACAGTCAATGGAACGCTGCAAGAAGAGTAACTTGTAAACCAACTTTCTACTCTTGAATGCCTAATAAAACCAAAATCCTGTTAATTTTTTGGTTTTAGGATAAATTTTATTAATGCACTAACACTCTTAAAAAGATCTATTAAAAAACATTATTAATAGTTATCTTTATCTTAATATATAAAAGTAAGGTATTAGTTTTGTTATTTTTCTTCAAATTTTCTACCTACCGTGACTTAATTGTATTAATTAAAATATTTTAATTAACAGTACTTTTATTCAAAAGAATTTATTTATAAATTCTTATTGAATAGTATTCGTTACTATTAATTCTGTATAGTATTTGCTAAAACAATAAAAATCTCAGCATTTAACATCTTTACTGAAATAAATTGTATTAATTATTAATTTATTCTCTTTAGTAATCGTTAAAAGTAGATAGTTTAACCATTTTTATCATCCTAGAAAATGTTGGAAGTATAGATATTTTTCATTTAGTATCATTTCTTATTGATTTTCTTCTTTTAAACTTTTTTTATATGTGATTTATTTTGGATAATACTAGTTTTTCTTCATTTAATTTAGTATTAGAAGCATAAACATGATTCATATATTTTGTGGTAGGAATATTTATATTGAAGATTTTAAATAACTGTAGCCCCCATCGCCTCTTGTCTTCTTGGGAGCTTTATCTGTGTGTGTTGTTGATAAGAGGATGTGTTTGAAGCGTGGAAGGGAATGTGTAGATTGGGAAGGATATTTAGGGAAATTCGTTAAATAAATTATGCTATTTTAGAAAAATTAATAAAGTATGTCGGAGGCACGTGTGTAATGCTCACACTCCAAAATATCATCCCCATGATTTGTTTTGGCGGTTGAGTAAGGAGGAAGAAGACGAAGAAGAAGAAGAAGAAGAAGAAGAGAAGTTACAGTTAGTGTTACGTAATGGATTCTCTGCGTGTGTATGCCTCTACCATCCGCCCATGCTTCTGTGCATGTGCCCATCCCTCCACTCCCACTTCCTCCTACAAAACCCATCTCAGATTCCTCCTTCCATCTCTCCCTCCTCTGCGCCCTCTCCATCTCCGATTTCCCCCGCCTCTCTCCGCTCTCTCCTCCCCTCAAACCCAAACTAGGTCATTTTCTCTCTCTCTTTAATTCTTCATTTTTATTGCTTACTCCTTCCAACTCACTACTCCAATCAATTTCAGGGACCAAGAACAAGAAGAAGGAAACAATAATCCTTCTTCCGTCTCCATGGACCGCAAAGTTCGTCTGCAAGTTCGATTAGATCACCAAGTTCAATTTGGCGATCACGTTGTCATCCGAGGATCCACCAAGGAATTAGGATCATGGAAGCGCAATGTTCCCTTGAACTGGACCGAAAATGGATGGGTGTGCCTCTTGGAATTTAAAGGGACAGACCACATTGAGTTTAAATTCGTCACTGTCAAAAAGGACTCAACTATGGTCTGGGAAGCCGGCCAAAACAGAGGCTTGAAATTGCCCGTGGCAGGTCATTTTACCACCGTCGCTACATGGGACGCAACCCAAGAAAATTTGGAGCTGCACCCTTTGGATGAACAACTGCAAGTACAACTACAGGAGGAGAAAGGTAATCCAAACGATGCTGCTACTTCTACTGTTTCTGAAGAGGCAGAGCCAAGTCCCTTTGTAGGTCAGTGGCAAGGTAAACCTGTTTCTTTCATGCGATCCAACGAGCATCGAACCCATGAAACACAGAGGAAATGGGACACTTCGGGTCTTCATGGCTTGCCTCTCAAATTCGTTCAAGGCGACCAAAACGCCAGGAATTGGTGGAGAAAGGTACTTCAATTCATAATATATCCCTTCCTTCAATGCCTTCTTTAGAAACCAGTACCTTTCCTTTTTAATCAGCATATTAACTTTATCTATAACTTTCACTTTGAAGCTTGATATCGTACGTGATATTATAGCTGAAAGTCTGCAAGGGGAAGATCGATTGGAGGCTCTCTTATACTCAGCTATCTATCTCAAGGTCTTGTTCTGTCTTTTTCATTCAATCGTCCATGCTCTTCTTTTACCATCTTCTGAGCCCTTCTTACATCATCTGGGCAGTGGATAAACACGGGACAAATATCTTGTTTTGAAGATGGAGGTCACCACCGCCCCAACAGGCATGCTGAGATTTCAAGGCTTATATTTCGTGAACTAGAGCGGCACACTACTCGGAAGGATATATCTCCACAGGTGATCTATTATTACTTTTGACAGTGGATCATATGGTCCTGATTGCGTAATAGATGTTACTGATATTTCACAAAACTCATATGAGGGTGGGTATTTATGTCATAAGTTCTACATGGCAGTATATTTTACATGTGTTTGTGTGTAATGGCCTTAAGGCTTGTTGAAGATAAACATAAGGAGAAAAAAATGAGATAAAAAAGTTATATAAACTTTTCTAGAGGTTCAAATTGATTTATGCATAAGCTATCTTATTATCTGTCTTTACTTGTACTTCAATTAATTTTAACTTCTGTAGAAATTTATTTCGTTTTTCTTATTTTCTTCTCTTAAAAGCATTCAGTTTATTCAAACAAAGCCTTATTTAGATTTTTTGAAGATAGCATTATAGTTCAAAAAGCAGTCAATTAGTTTCAAATCTTCTTAAAGTTTTCCTTGTCTTTTTTGTTTTAAATATTTGCAACAGTTGTCATGATTTAAATTAGTTGCTTAGTTCTGTCATGTCCTTTAAAATGTCTGACATTCATTCAATGTTAAATGTCCGAGAATTGGAAATTATTGTTTAAAAGTGTTTTTGAAAATTTAATATAATGTTCCTTTACATTTATCACCTTTTTTATATCTTGCTGTGCAGTAGAGTTTAAGCCTTATTTCTTTCATTTAACATATTTTCATTAACATACAGGAAGTTCTAGTTATCCGAAAGATTCATCCATGTTTGCCATCTTTCAAGGCAGAATTCACAGCATCTGTACCTCTTACTCGAATTAGAGATATTGCTCATAGAAATGACATCCCACATGACCTCAAGGTTGTTCTCCACATGGTACATGAAGTATGAAATCTCATTGCAGTTCAATGCTAATAATAGGTCAACTTGTATCTGTATTGTTTTTTTTCCAGTTACAAATTAAGCATACAATACAAAACAAGCTTCACCGAAATGCTGGGCCTGAAGATTTGGTTGCTACCGAAGCTATGCTTGCTAAAATCACAAAAAACCCTGGAGAATACAGTGAACCGTTTGTGAAGGAATTCAAAATATTTCATCTAGAACTCAAAGACTTCTTCAATGCTGGCAGGTTTGACATGAATATGCAGAAGTTTTGGCTTCTTCACATCAATTTCTTTTTTTATAATTTAAACATTATGTAGTTTTCTCTTGAAAACTCCCCCATCATTTGAATACACAATTAGGCCGTTAACCAATAGAATGATCGTGAAACTGCACGAACTTTTACTGTTGACAGCAAAATCTTTATTTTGAAGTAGTCAGATATTTCCTTAAGTCAGAAAATCAACTGATTAACTCTATGTAATAGTTTCTTATTTTAAGAGGTCCATGTTTAATCCCGTTGGAAGCAACTTGCTGTAGAGGCTCCAACAAAAATGGTGGTTCAATGAATTAATCTCCTACATTATAGAGTCTGCAGAGTGTATGACACTCTACATGTACACTCTACGTTGTAGGCTGTTCCTACCAAGGTCACAAGACTAAACCTTCTTGTCCGAGGCTTACCATCTCTTGTGAATCCTGCAGTAGTTTGAGGGGGCGGGGTGAGCCAACTATTAAGTATACTAAATTCCAAGGATATTTTCAAATAATTTGGGCTTGTGTTTAAGTAGTGACTGAAAAATCATGATTTTACAATTGAGTGAACATAGTATACTAAAATTCAAGGATATATTCAAATCATTTAAACTTGCCTTATAGTAGTACTGGAAAAATCATAATTTGATGCTTTTACGGATGGCTTTGTCATGTTGCATGCAGTCTTGCTGAACAGCTAGAATCAATTCGTGAATCTATGGATGAATATGGCATTTCAGCACTTAATTCATTCTTGGAGTGCAAAAAGGTAAATTTGCCTCTTCTGATTTTCTTGCATTTATATTTCTTGATTTGGTCTCAATGTTTGACACTGAAATAAACTAATTATGGAATAAGATGTCAGCTAACTCATGGTAGAATAATGAGTTGTTAGTGAGTTAGCTTGTTGGGAGATGAGATAATCGGAAATGATTAATTGCATTTTGTAGTCTTTCTGGTATCATAATTGTTGGGTTTTGGTCTCTTGGGCTTCAATTGTGATAAGTGAGGTTTCTCCCATTCACAATCAGGTCATTTCATTTTGATTTCATCCAAAATTTAACAAAATTAGTTGATGCAGACAACCTGCACATGACCTAAATAGCCTAAAATGTAGCTCTAACTGCATTAACTCAATTGTCATGTTGACAATGCTTGAGGGTAAATTATTGTTTTTATGACAGCAATGAATAGCATAAGAAATGATTTAAATATTGGATGAAATTAGGATGTAGGGATATGATTTTAATTAGGAGAAAACTTTGAGGGACAAAATTGCACAATTGATGGAGAACTAAAAATGTAATGAAGTAGTTGCAAAAATAAGTCATTTTTCATACAAATAAGAAAAAGTGTGTGCGAGGGAAGGGCATCTTGTCATTTAGTGAGGGAATAGGAGGCTTTGGGCATCGGCAGGAGGTGCACACCCTCAGAATTCTGCTGTATTTGTGTGTTGAATTTTGTAAAGTGGGGAGTTCTTCCCCACTTTCTGATAAATGATACTAGGGTCCTATCAACTTTCATTAAAGCTTTCCACCATGTATTTCAACTGCAAATGAACAGTGTGTGTAATGATACTGACATTTTAGTTTTTGCCTGAGAATCAAAGGCCCTGGGTTGTGGAACATGATGGGATGTTAGGATCCAATAGTAAGTTATGGTACTCTAGTCCCCATTGGAAGTATGGGATAAGATCTTGGACTCTCCGACTATAATGCCTAACTTTCATAGTGTGGTTCTTTCAAGGTTCTTATCATAAGATTTAGGAGTTGAAATTGATTATATGCAGAAGTAATCTGACCAGTCTATTATGGTGATTTTACTTTAAGATTGAATTTTACATTTGGAATTTTTTCCTCCAAAAGTCCTCTTAGTCCATATCCTCATGCTGATCATTATTTTCACATTTTCAAGAATGGAGACTTGGATTTATATAACAAGAATTGATTTAGGATAATACTTTCTTCAATGATGCATTATCCTCTCTCCATTCTCTTTAGTTGAAATATTTTTCAACAAATAATACATGTAGCATAAGAATCATGAAGCTGAAATTTTGAGGTTGTCAAGCTCTAGTTTGGATAAGAATTCTTTCTCCTTTCCCTTTTTCATGGGGTGGGGGTTAAGTACTGTTGTATTTATCCCATTCATGTGATTGTGGTCATAGTTGTTCTGATAGTACTTCTAATGATGAGGGACAATGTTTTGTAATTTTCCAGAATATGGATGCTGCAGCAGAATCAACTGCTGCCACAGAAGACGTAATTAAACTTTTATTTAAAACAATGGAATCTTTAAATGTTCTGAGAGAAACTATTGTAAAGGGTCTTGAAAGTGGCCTCAGGAACGATGCTCCAGATTCTGCAATAGCTATGCGTCAAAAGGTGAAACTAGTTTAATTCAATTATTTAGCCGGACTCTGCATCTGATTTTCTTTATAAAGAACGATGGAACATCTTTTGATTCTCATATTTTTTTGGGAGGTACAGTGGCGCCTCTGTGAGATTGGGCTTGAGGATTACTCATTTGTTCTTTTAAGCAGGTTTTTGCCCCACCTTATTCCTAATTACTCTTTGTACAATAGTCAGATACTCAGAAGTTGAATGACTTTTTATGAAATATATGAAGGACACATGTTTCGCAAGGCATGGAGTACTTGTTAACTACTTAGACAGTAGTAGACAACACTAGAATATGATGCATAACACTCAATGCGTGAAGATAGATGTTTATTAGACCTCAAAGTTAGGTAAAGAATTATATAAATTATCTAATACTTTAAAAGGGAAAAAATAACTTTCATGTTGTTTTCAAATAACAGTAATGATGCAGTGAAGTCAAGCCACTTGATAAGGATACTATCATTGAACTGTGTAGAACTTGTTTGATGGACATATAGAACTTTTCCTGCCTAAAGCTACTTCTAGATTGTATAACAAGACCTTTCTATTGGTATCACATTAACTTCTAAACACATATGAATAGATATCTCAACGAGCTTGAAGTTGTGGGAGGTGCTAGTTGGCTGGCCGCAAACGTGCAGTCAAAAAATGTAAACTTGTGGAATGATCCACTTGGAGCCCTTGTTATTGGAATCCACCAGCTGAAGTTATCTGGTTGGAAACCAGAAGAGTGTGGTGCTATTGAAAATGAACTCATTGCCTGGAGTAAAAGAGGCCTTTCTGAAAGTGAAGGTAACTTTTTCTTGGGTCCTTTCTCTATTGTTGTTTTTAAAATCACTGTACACAATGCTGCCTAATTTTCATTTTAAATGTACTCCCGTTTATTCCAGGAAATGAAGATGGCAAGACAATTTGGACATTGAGACTGAAAGCTACTCTTGATAGATCAAAGAGGCTAACTGATGAATATACTGAAGAACTTCTTAAGATATTCCCTCAGAAAGTCCAGGTTAGAAAGTATTATTATGATGATGATTTTAAAGGCCCGCAATTTCAATGCCAGTTGCAAAAAGATATTAAAGAAATATGACATAAAATGAAGCCAAGATGCAACCAAGACTAGGGAGTACACAAATTTAAAAAATTCCGCACACTGGAAATATATAATTAAGTTTGTTAGTCTTAATAACACCCTTAATAGTTGTGATGTGTGACCTACAAACCTTTTTGAAATAATAATTACACTACCTTTAATCAGAAAATGAGAGAAGTTCAATTCAGAGGTAGAAAATTTGATCCTAGTTCTTCCTTCATTTCAAAGTTAAATTTGATTGCCTCGTGATACTGGTACTGTTTAGTTTTCACAGCTGTGCTCCTCTTCATTTCAAGTGCGTATATCTTGAAATATACAAACTTCTCATTTAAAATGTTACAGATACTGGGTAAAGCTCTTGGAATACCTGAAAACAGTGTCAGGACATATACAGAAGCTGAGATTCGAGCTGGGTATGTTAACGCGTTGTCCTTCATATTTCCCTTTTGGGTACATTATCCTTTGCAATTTAGTCAGAGAAAATTTCAGGAAACATAGTCTAAAGCGTTTTCACCACTAGCTGTGATTTTTTTTCATGTTTATTCCTGGACTACAGATTTCCTTACCAAACATAAGTATATTATGAATATACATATTATCTGACTTTTCTACTGTATATTTTCAGTGTGATTTTCCAGGTTTCAAAACTATGTACGCTTCTTCTAAAAGCTGTTAGAAGTACACTTGGTTCTCAAGGTTGGGATGTTCTTGTTCCAGGAGCTGCTTCAGGAAAATTGGTTCAGGTACCACTTCCAAGTTGCATTTAGAAATATCATGGATAATTTTATTATGATATTTACAGTGTGCTTCTGAGTACGAGAGAGAAATATAAGTAATTCCATACTATCAATTATCAAACAGAAGTCTGCAAGTTGGGGAAATACAATAATCTTTAGCCCTCTACACAAGAAAAAAAAGTAATAACCAAATAGATACTAACAAGGGTAGGGATATCCTCGACCTTGACTAACATGAGTTTGTGTTTCTTTGAGCTAGGTTGAAAGAATTGTTCCTGGTTCACTGCCATCGTCAGTGGAAGGACCTATTATCCTTGTAGTTAACAAAGCTGATGGTGACGAAGAGGTATGTACATATATATTTGTATTTGAGAGTATATGAAAATATTAAACATTAATATTTATAAGTTCATTACACTGGCAGGTAACAGCTGCTGGGAGGAACATAGTAGGAGTTATACTTCAGCAAGAACTGCCTCACTTATCTCATCTTGGTGTTAGGGCACGGCAGGCACGTCTTCTTTCGAAGTATCCAATCAATGATTTTGACGTTTGAATATTTAGAATATGACATTTATACTGCTATTGTTTATTACAGGAAAAAGTCGTCTTTGTCACATGTGAAGATGAAGAAAAAGTTGCTGATATACAAAGGCTGATTGGGTCATATGTGAGGTTAGGTTATATTGTCAGACAATTTTCGCATCCATTATTAACTGTTTTTTAAACTGAACCATGTTTTTTTAAATATTTTGACATGATTTTGTGAGCAGATCTAATGGTATATTGGTTTCGATTTTCTCTTTTCCTGCTTCAATTTAACTTTTCAGGTTGGAAGCATCAACTGCCGGTGTTAATCTGAAGTTATCCTCTTCGACAGACACTGATGACAATTCTTCCATGAGAAGTTCTTCTCATGACTATGGTTCTGGAGTTGAAGTTCCTTCTTTTTCTTCTGGTAGAATCTCCAATTTTGATCAGGTAGAGAAATTTATTCACTTAAATTTTTTTGGCTTTGTTGATATTTTAGAGATAAATTCCAAGTTGGTGAAAGTGATAAGGTTTTTTAGGAAAAACTATTTATTCTCTTCTGAAAAACCGGACAATATTTTTTTTTTATAAAAAACTATCTTTTAAAACAGTTTAAGGAACTGTTTTTTTAGAACAAGACAAAAATTGTTTCATAATGTTAATTTGATAATAGTTTTAATAGGGAGAAAATAGTCCTTTGAATCTAACAGCTAATGATCAGTTACCAACCTACGTATCTTGTTGTAAGCAACACTTACAACTTATTGTGCAATAGCTGCACTTCCTTTTTCCTCCATCTAAACTGTCCCCTCAATCCCTTGATCACTAGTTAGACTACCGTATACCTTTGCCTTGTCTCAACTCGCAAGCATCACCTCACTCCTGGTTTATATTACGATATGTCATATCAATCTAACTCTTATTGTTCACGGAAATGATTATTATAAGCCTAGCATTTATTCAATTACCATTCCCTTAAGTAATCTTTTAAAAATCACCTCTGATGAATAATTATTCTTTTCATATCAAGGGTGCTTCTTCTGCCGGAGTTATCTTGCTTTCTGATGCAGAGATACAGACATCAGGTGCTAAGGCTGCTGCATGTGGTCTCTTATCATCAGTTTCAGAAGTTTCTGATAAAGGTGAGATTGTTTAACTGAAAATAGTACTGCTATTAGATCACTGTGTTGTTTGTCTATGTTGGAACCACAAACAATCATAAAGGAAAAAGGTAACGAGTTGCATGACTATGTCTGACCATCGATATTGCAATGAGTAACTTCAACTCTAGTGCCATATTTTATCTTTCTGACGATATATTTCTTATGGAATGATACAATTTCCTGTTTATGACGCCCTCTCTGGTTTTGTAACAGTCGTAACGAAAGATTTTCCAGCTTAAGATTTTGTTTTTAATCTAGTCAGCTTAAGACCATTAGAGAACTGTACTGAAACAATGCTTTAAATCTTCTTGTTCATCTGAAAATTGATGTTATATTTTTTTCGCTCATATTCTGGAAGGATGTTTTCTAGTCTGACTCTTTACTCTTTTCCTCTAAATGAATTCTTATACTTCATAAAAAAAGGTTAATATTTTTATCCAATGATTGCGGGTGGGGAAATACTGATGTGTATGCATACAGATGTGCATGACTTAGCATAAAGATGTGCATTGTTTTAAGTATCAATTCTCAAGTACCCTTCAAAGAGCCTCTGACCTAAATGTATTTGAGAATTGATACTTAAAACAATGCACATTCCAGTCTTCATAAAAAAATGTATTTAATTATCAAAAATGGACATTTCCAGTTTGAAGCGATTAAATTTATGGGGTATTGAAGGATGTCCCACCCTCACCTTCTCGCTCCTGATAATACTTTTAGCACTAAATTTTGTTATCCATTCATGACGTATCTTATACACATGTCTGTCATATTTTGAAATATGTCATCCAATTTAAGCATATTAACTTAAAAGCACGTATAACTAAATATTTTTCTTGTCATTAGTCACTGAATATATCTGCTGCATTTTTCTGCAAATCTCATGTCTCTGAATTTCTCTCCCTTTCCGTACGGCGTTGCTTTACGTACTTATATTCAAATAGATTGAAGTGCTGAAGTTGAACTTAGAAGATGATTTTGGAAGATTTATATGCAATGTTAATTCCGGCGATCAGAACCATAGACCAATTAACAATTTAATGATTAACAACTACTATTTTTTGGGTAAATCATATTTCTGAAGTCTGATTTTTGAATGACAGTTTACAGTGATCAGGGAGTGCCTGCTTCGTTTCGAGTTCCTTCTGGGGCAGTTTTACCATTTGGATCGATGGAATTGGAACTAGAGAGGAGTAACTCCACCGAAGCATTCAGGTCTATCCTGGAAAAGATAGAAACAGCAACACTAGAGGGTGGTGAACTTGATAATCTGTGCCATCAACTCCAGGAATTAATTTCTTCCCTCAAGCTACCGAAAGACATCATTGAAAGCATTGGGAAAATATTCCCAAGCAATGCACATTTAATTGTTCGATCCAGTGCCAACGTTGAGGACTTAGCTGGAATGTCAGCAGCTGGACTCTATGAATCAATACCCAATGTTAGTCCTTCCAATCCAGCAGTTTTTGCAAATGCCGTTAGCAAGGTATGGGCTTCACTGTACACTCGGAGAGCAGTGTTGAGCAGGCGTGCTGCTGGTGTTGCTCAGAAGGAAGCTTCAATGGCAGTTCTGATCCAAGAAATGCTTTCACCGGATCTATCATTTGTACTGCATACTGTGAGCCCAACAAAGCAGGATAATAATATTGTGGAGGCTGAGATTGCTTCTGGCCTTGGTGAAACTCTGGCTTCTGGAACCCGTGGTACACCATGGCGGTTATCATCAGGTAAATTTGACGGGCAGGTGCAAACCCTAGCTTTTGCTAACTTGAGTGAGGAATTGCTGGTACGAGGTGCAGGCCCTGCAGATGGGGAGGTTATCCGTTTGACCGTTGATTACAGCAAGAAACCACTGACTGTGGACTCGAATTTCCGTAGACAACTTGGTCAACGTCTTTGTGCAGTTGGGTTTTTCCTGGAGAGAAAGTTCGGTTGCCCACAGGATGTGGAAGGATGTCTTGTTGGAAAAGACATCTTTATCGTACAGACAAGGCCCCAACCCCTGTAGTAGAAATCCCCTGCTTCCTTGTGCTGTGCTGCTGGGAATCTCTTCCACTGCACATTCAATACAATACAATGTAGAAAGCACATACATACTTGTCTGTGGTACAAGGCACCAGGCACCAGGCACCAGGCACCCAGCTTTGTCGTCACTTGTCTTGCATGTATGTACGTCATGGAAATGGTTGGATATGAAGTCACCCCTACCATTGTATCTGGTGTAAAATATGTAGATTTATTTCTTCAAAGACATTTTTGTGACATCATACTAGCTAAAAAGTTAGTTCCCCACAAAAGGCCAAGGTTTGATATTGGATAAGTTGTTCTCATTCCAATGTATGGAATAATGTCTCGTATTCAAATTTAAGAAATAAAAAAAAATATGTAATTGCGTGAAAATCTTTGTCGTGCCCTTGTATTCATGTTTTTAAAAAATTATGAGTCATTCTTTAGTATTAACAATAAGAGGTTACACAAATTTAACTAAACAAAAATAGTTATAAATAATTGAATAGAATAAGATTAGAGACACTCCACAATCATCCCTAGAGTAAATATAATTATAAATAATGATCTAATTTTATAAATCATTTAAAGTTTGTGCAGTTTCGTCCCTAGAAAATGATCTACTTTTATATTATAAATTGAATATTTCTAATTCAATACTTTCTTCAAAACAATATTTGTAGGAGTTTCACAAGATATATCATCACCTCTTATAAATTAGAATACGTTTTGGAAAAATAGGAATTTAGGGTTATCCTTACACTTTTGGCTAAACATGTGTAATATTTTTCTCTTTTAATGGTACTTGGGATTCACATTTTTCACATTGATGAGAATAAATAAAAGTATTTATCTATGTGAATTATTCGTTATATTTGATTAATATCTTTCCTGATCTATGATTGGTTATTATTACGAATTTTAATTATAACATAAATTATATATTAATAATATTATAATTAAGATTGCGAATAGATAATATTGAAAAAGTAAAATAGTAAGAAGAAGAATTATCGGAGGAAGGTACAACTAACTAACAAACTGTCCATAACAAACTATGCAACGAACAATTGTAGTTTTACCGTTGGATTATCTTCTTTGTCTTCATTCAATTATTGTTATAATTGTAAGAGAGACAGTGAGCATCCGAGAAATGAAGATTGACGGTGCAATGAGTTCTTTCTGTGCCTCCGATTAGGTTGTCTGTGGCAGTCAGAGAAGTGGTGTGTTGTGTTGTGTCGTGTCGGAATCTGTGGGAATGGGATCGTGCCTCTCGATCACGGGGGCGTCATCGTTGCCTTCCATGGATGAATGTGAAGAGACGTTATGGAGTCCCATCACATTCTCCGATTATAGAATTGAAATGCGAGTCCACAGAGTTCCTGGGAGATTGTTCTTGAACGGTTCGTCGCAGGTTGCATCCTTGTTCAGCAAGCAAGGCCAGGGAGATATCAACCAGGACGCGATGCTTCTTTGGGACAACTTCTGTTCGACGGAGGGCGCCGTTTTCTGCGGTGTTTTTGATGGGCACGGACCTTATGGCCATTTGGTTTCAAAGAAACTGAGGGACTCCTTTCCTTTAAAGCTCATTGCTCAGTGGAATTCCATAAACCCTGACAACACCTACAGATATCGCAATTTCTTTAACAAATCCATCCATGACTTCCAACCTGATACCATTGCCCCAACCAATATTGCCACCCTGAGACAATCTTTTCTGAGGGCTTGCAAGGTGATGGACACAGAACTCAGACTCCACGATCAGATCGATTGCTCTTCCAGTGGCTCCACGGCTGTTATCTTGCTGAAGCAGGTGAGTATCACATCGCATCCCATCCCATTATCTCCGACCACCTTCTTCAATTTTCATTCATTCATCCATCCTTTAAGGGCCACGACCTCGTTCTTGCTAATGTGGGTGACTCCAGAGCTCTATTGGCTACCCAAGACCGTAATGGTTCCCTTATGGCCCTTCAGTTGACCACTGACCTTAAGCCGGATCTTCCAAGTACCTCTCTCTTTCTCTCTCTCCCTCTCTCCAATGTCTTTCTTGGCGTCCAATCTTTACACTGTTTTTTATTCATCCTCTATCAGGGGAAGCAGAGAGGATAAGGATTTGTAAGGGGAGAGTGTTTGCCCTTAAAAATGAACCAGGGATTTCTAGAGTATGGCTGCCCAATGTTAACTCCCCTGGGCTTGCCATGTCAAGGACTTTCGGAGATTTTGGTCTCAAGGACTTTGGAGTCATCTCTGTTCCTGATTTCTCCTATCACCGCCTAACTCACAGGGATCAATTTGTTGTGTTAGCCACGGACGGGGTAACTCTTAACTCCCTTTTTTCATGTATCATACCATTGGCATAATTGTGTTATCATGTACATACTTTCAAATCTCTTTAGGTATGGGATGTTTTATCCAACGAACAAGTTGTGTCCATTGTGGCATCTTCTCCACGCTCTTCAGCGGCTCGAATACTGGTTGAGGCGGCTGTTGAGGCATGGAAAACCAAGCTTCCTACTTCTAAGGTTGACGATTGCTCTGTAGTATGCCTCTTCCTTAATTCCAACACAGACCCATCAAATGTGGTTGAGCAGTCACCACCACTACTCAGAGTGGAACCTCAACAAAAGTGCCAATAGTATATATCTTTTATGTCAACCATCACTCACTTCTTTTAGGCTGCATCCCTAATTTCAGAAATACACTCACATCCTGAGGTTTAACAAAATTTCATTTAGGTCTCTCCCCAAATAAATCTCCCTCAATTTATATAACAAAAATAAGGTTGCCTATACTACCCATTAACACATCTCACTTTATTTTTTTTATGCAGTTACAAGGATAGAGAGGTGTAGTGATGTAAATAGATAAAATTTTATTAAACCTCAGGGGTGTGTGTATGTGTTACATGATTTATCTTATATTTTTACATGTACAGGATAAAGGGATACTACCGTTAGCTGGAGGTCTTTTCCCTATCTGTATATCCAGTAGATTATATTAAGCAGTTTATCCAGTGGGTTGCTTGAAACAAGAGAAATGAAAAGAATAACAATCTTGTTTGCTATTTCTGTTATTTATATTTTACCTTGTTATTTATATTTTAATTTACACACTCCAGACAGCCAACACCTTCCAAAGCCAAACTATCGATATTAGGGCCCCTAGCCTTTTTTGAAATAAAATAATTTCTTGTCGATTACTATTTCATTGGTTAGTAGAGTTGAGACAGAAGCCTGACCATTTCTACCTTCAATTCTGTAAGACTTAGCAGTAGTTCTATGTAGCTCTCAGCGTCTAGAGCAAATTAAGTATAACACCCTGCTATTATAAATTGGGCGAAGGAAAACTTCACCTTGTAATCGCCAGTATAATGATGCTAATTGGGTTATGAATCCTAATTGGAATGCTAGCAATTTAACTAAAACGTTTTAAGGTTGGAGGTCTAACACGATTATGTATTCTACCGGTAAACTATGCTACTACATATCCTAGTGCCCATGTACAGATCACTCTTTTATGCAGATAGGGTCAACAATAATATATGAAAACATTAACTTTAGCAGATCATGTGGCCAAGATTCTTACGTTCTAGTTATCCACGTTGCAAAATCATTAATAAAAACTTTGGCCCCTAGCTCATTTTCCTATGTGGACTAATATTCAGCTAATTATAGCCTCCTTTCTGGAAACAGGAAGATTATGTGTTGTAAGATAATATTTCAACCAGCTAGGAAGATTCAGTTTGTGTTTCTTTGAGCTAGGTTGAAAGAATTTTTCCTGATTGAATACCATCATCAGTGGAAGGACCTATCCTTGTTGTTAACAAAGCTGATGGTGACAAAGAGGTATACACATATATATGTTTGTATTTGAGAGCATATGGAAATATTAAACCTATTAATATTTATAAGTTCACTGGCAGGTAACAGCTGCTGGGAGGAACATAGTAAAAGTTGTACTTCAGGAAGAACTGCCTCACTCATCTCATCTTGGTGTTAGGGCGCGGCAGGCAAATCCTAAGTATCCAATCAATGATTTTGAAGTTCGATTATCTAAAATATGACATTGATACTGCTATTGTTTATTAAAGGAAAAAATCTTCTTTGTGACTCGTGAAGATAAAGAAAATGTTGCTGATATACAAAGGCTGATTGGGTCACATGTCAGGTTATATTGTCAGACAATTTTGGCATCCATTATTTAATTGTTTTTAAAACTGAACCATTCTTTTTAAAATATTTTGACATGATCTTGTGAGGAGATCTAATGGTATAATGGTTTGGATTTTCTCTTTACCTGCTTCAATTTAACTTTTAAGGTTGGAAGCATCAGCTGCCGGTGTTAATCTGAGGTTTTACTGTTCGGTGAGCACCGATGAATTCTTGTGATAACTATATTGATGGAGTTGATAGACTATGATACGGTAAAATCTTATCTTGAAAATATATAAAATATGATACATATAAAGTACATATTTTAAAAAATTGCAATCCTAAACAAAGAACAAACTTCTTTGATGTTACTAAAATTAAAATGAAAGTTATGAAATATCATCCTTATAGATCACTTCCTAATATTTACAAATAAAAGAAACATCTTTTATATCTTATTTAATTGTATTTTTTTTACACTTTTTACGGATGTGTCAACGAAGAAATTTCAAATAAAGTCTTGTATTCTAATTTAATAAAATTAATTTAGTGAAAATCTGTGTTCAACCTATATATTTATATTTTTAAAAACTTTTTAAAAAATTTGAGTTAATATTAGATATGATAATTAACAAGTTATAAAAAATTTAAATATATTTTAATTTATGTTTTCTATTTATTTGTTGCACGAAACGTTTAAAGACATAAGTTGAATAAAACTTGCAAGAAAATAAACAGTACGGAAAAAGTAATTACAATGAAGACATGATGTGAGCAAGAGTCTTATGTTTGTGTTATCCATATATAAATATTTCCATATATTCATCAGATCTCTGTTTCATCAAAACAATGAACATCATGATGTTTATAGTTATCCAGGTTGCTCATTTTCCCATGTGGCTTAATATTCGGCTGATTATAGCCTCCTTCTTTCCGGAAACAGGAAGATTATGTGCGGTAAGATAATATTTCAACTCCACCACTGTCAATTCCTTTAACTGCAAAACAATATCAAATGATTCCATATCAGCAATTTTAACATAAACTCATAAATTTCAAGTGTAACTAACATTATTAACTAACATAAAGTCTTTGTCTAAGGTATAATTATGTAGATGTTAGCTGATTCATAACAATTTTATATGTCAATTCCATGGACAGTTTTCAGATTCAGAGCGCTGGGAGGACAGAAGGAAGGGCTGCTGCACGCGCATTCCACGTGTCCTCTCTGCCGCTACCGCGTGGATCCGGAGGACATTTTCCTGGTGGATGAATCAGCACAGGCCTAGCCCAGATCCAGCACAGGCTCATCCCAGATCGCAGACCAGGCCGAGTCCAGGCCCATACCAGACCAACTCAGACCCAGCACACAGGCCCAGACCCAACCCAGGCTCATCCCAGATCCCAGACCAGACCAAGCCCAGACCCAGAACAAACCCAAGACCAGCCCAGACCAGAGCTCAGACTCAGCACAGGCCCATCCCAAACCCAAGACCAGACCCGCACAGGCCCATCCCAGATCCCAGCCCACCAGGCCCACACCAGACCAAGCTCAGACCCAGCCCAGGCTCATCCCAGATCACAGGCCCATACCAGAACCCAGACCCAGCTCAGACCAGGCCCAGTACAGGCCCATCACAGATCCCAGCCCATGACCAGGACCAGACCTACCAGGGGAAATGAATGATGATGAGGCGAGGACAGTTGGAGTGGCAAGAGGGATAATAAATTGGAGAAGACAGAGAGTGGGAGCAAGAAGGAAAGGACAGGAGAGAGAGAGAGAAGAGGGACTAGTGAGAAGGTGGTTGATGTAAGGAATCGTTTCATTTTATCAGTAAAAGACCTAGAAAAGAAAAAGAATCACTAAGCCAAAAGCTAATAAGCGCTGCATGAAATAACTTGCAAGGATTACCTTTCCAGTATCAGCAAGCTCACCCCAGTCATATTGTTCACACTCTTTTGTTGCAAACTCTGTATTTGCCTTTCGTTTCTTTGAGGCTTCACTTGGCTTCCCAACGCCCTGCTCATTCTCCTCATCATAGTTATCCCCATATACAGAGATTTTGAATTCTTCTAATGCCCTCACCACTCCTGGTCTGCAGGTAACACAACCAGGATTATCATTTAATACTTAAACTCTTGAACAGCAAATATTTTCCAATGAAGAGATCAAAGGTCAAACAGGACATTTTACAGTCTGCAATTCAGACTCAACAAAATACTCAATTTATTATGAGTAACTAGAGCTTACTTGGCCAAGCCTTCCTCGTCAGGTAATGTTTCATCTTTCATTTCCGGAATATCATCCTCTTCCAATGCCAATGCCTGAAGTACAGCATAGTGTCTTTGCAAGGCTGAAAATGAAAATAGCTTATTTGTTACCAAAAGCAATCATAATATCTTTTCTTTTTGTCAAATGGGAATAGTAAATAAAAGTAATGATCATACACTATAAAGGAATAAAATCAAAATAAGTGAACAGGCATGAAACAGTAAAATGTTATCATGAAATTAATATATTTCTACAATTTATTGATTTCATTGAGTAAAATTTCAACAAAAAGGTCAAATTATTGGGTAAAGCTAAAGGAATGGAATGTATAAATGCAATGCTTTTCAACAGAAAAAGTAATCTATCAGAGTTGAAGAGATGAAAATGTTGGGGTAGATGGGATGGGTTAAAAAGGATATGAGATTCAGAGGCATATTAAGAAAAAAGATGAGAGAATCTAGCCTAAATGGTTTGGTCATCAAGGAGAAACCAACAGAGGCCCATGTAAGAAAAGCGGGTGAGATAAAAAGATTAACAAAAACAACTTTATGATTCATTGAACAAGTTCTTGATATTTCCAAAAAATTGGTTTTAAGATATAGCACGGTGCCTTCATTCAATCAAGGGAAACAACCCCACCAAGTGAATAAGCTTTTGATGCAATTTATCAGGTTCAGAAATAAACTCCTCAATATATACATCATTTATATTTAAACTCCGGTAACATTTACAGAACATACAAGATCAGTAGAATATTTCTCCACGCAAATGAATATTATATTTGGAAAAATCGTGAGTAACAGAGCTACTTAGTCGTTGTAGTCGTACAGAAATCACCCACATGCTTAATCCTATATCTTGGAAGTAAACTGTCTGTAATTCAGGCGAGGTAAGTGTTTGTATTTAAGGTTTAAGTAATGATAATGACGCAATGCAGCAGATGAGAGAATAAAATTACTATAAAAACCAATGAAGCTTTGAGTATATACAGAATTGCCAAACATCAAGGAGAGGTAGTAAGCTAGAGGAAGAGAGAAGAGGCTTACCAGGGTTGGTCAATTGGCATACAGAAAAATCTTTCAAGTCAACACGCTTAATTAAATCAGCTGCCCTTTTTATTTGATCACTGCTTGCCTTAGTCACCATCCCACTTGTATCTGAATAACGCTGTAAAATTCATATCCACCAGGACAATAATTTAGTATTTAAAATTTTCACTGTTTTAGACATTGTAAGTTTGAACAAAGCCAAATATTGCAGTTTCTACCTCTTCAACAAGTCTGATGTCATCAGAATATGGAAGATAAATCATGTGCATTCCCGGTGGCTCAATCTGATTACCTGATTGAATAACTTCTTCCTAAAAATCATACACGACGTAAGAATCTGATACAAACACGTTAAATCAATAGTTGAGATTATGATTCGATTGTATTGATTCCAACAATTTTTAGATGCAGGTTAAAATTGTGTTAATTCAGGACTTTGGAATGATTCAAAGTGAAGCAGACCATTTTTTGTTATATATATGTTCTTCCGATCTCTGCATTACTCATTTGTTTATGCTGATAACATAATGATTGCAAGTGATGATCATGATGGCATTGAATGCCTCAAACAACAAAGATTTTCTTCGAATTGAGGTAGCTCACTCAAAGGGAGACACATATGTTCTGAATATTTAGGAGGGCGGCATGTTGGATAATGAACCAAATGATTCTCATGTACCCAAATGGAAGCTTCTACCTAACCAGGACGTCCTATTTTGATCCTAGGGATACTACAGGTTGGTTGGCAAGTCAATTGACATATCAAGACCACTGTCCAACTGACAAGCAATCTATTTCTGACAACCATGGTTTAAAAAAGTAATCTCATTCCACGGAGGAGTATACAGCAAAATGTTTTTGAGAGTTCCAATGCAAAGGCAAACTACCAGACCATGGTCCTTATCACATGTGAACTCGTGAGTGAAACAACTTCTCCAAGTGTCACGATTTTGCAGAGGTATTGGAAAGTCGTCTTAATTGCAATCAACCCTAGCCCACCTTATCTGTGGCCTCTCTAAGGTTGTCTAATTGCAACCTCAAGGATGGTGATTTAGTCCCAACTAGAAATCTGGCTTAAATATAGCTTATAAAACTTGGGTAATTCTCACATTACAAGCGAATTTTATAGGGTTAATAAGCCTTCTAAAATGGTATTACAGTCCTTCCTAGATTATTATTAGATTACATGTATTTGCCACACTACATTTGCCACACTACAGGCCTGTAGCCTGGGCATGGGGGGAATGTTGTAAAATCACCTTGATGGCAATCATCCCTAGCCCAACCCAGGTGGGACCTCTTTGAGGGCTGCCCTTAATTGTCAGCCTTAAAGGTGGTGGTGATTTAGTCTCACAATGATTAAAGATATGACAAATAAAACTTATAGCTCAGACAGTTCTCTTACAAACTGGTTTTGTGAGATTGGGTTAGGTTTTCTAAGTCTATGCCTCATACATAAGCCTTATTTGTGATAACTGAGCAGCCTTGTACATTGTCTCTAATCAAGCTTTTCATGAACAAACAACAAATTGAGATTGATTATAATTTTATTCATAAAGGAGATCGCTACATCATTTGTTGGTAAGCAACCAGGACCAGCATACCACATTTTAAATTATAGCAATTGGACTTCGACACTCTAAAATTGGACAGGTATAATTTTAAATTAACAGCAAAGTAGCGGTCTAAAATTATTCAGAAGTTGAGAGACAAAGCCATCAAACTACGACGTCACATCAGCTTTGAAGTCAAGAAAGCAATCATTCATTATAAAGACAAATTTCTAGCATTCAACATATTGTACCTGTGCAATGAGAGCAACCAATTGAGGGCGAGAAGAACTACCACTAAAAGCGACAGCAAAACTGACAAAAACATCAGATAATTACTTTGATTGGTAAGTATTAGCACATACAAGCCATTTAACATCAGTCATATTGCAACCACAAAAACTACCACGTCAATCATGTAATAGCAACACAGTAGTTTTACATGAGGATGCTTTGTTAATCTATAATATTTGTCGCTTGTTTTTGTATATACAGACACTACCTAACTTGATTTCAGTTCCAGCTTTCACAAACTCCTCTCTTGCCCTTTTCCTACTAACATCATGCAACTGCCCCACAAATGGCAAAGATTTCTCGACGTAGAATTGATTCAACATTCTACCACTTCAAACTCTAATTTGATAAACAAATAACTTTTTAGGAAAAAGAAAATGCAGATATCCAATTGGAACGTATTTGATTTGAATCAGACTACATTATTTAAGATATTAAATTTTCATAATCGCTAAAAACAAAAAATAAAAATGTTGATGTAGACGTGAATAAAGGATTTGACAGTGAAATTTTTGAAAAAAAAACAAACACCCTTAAAGACAAGGAATAAAGGATACCGATTAAGTTGTATCATGGACCTATGAAGGGCAACGAAGATGCACATGCTGCTGTCTGTACCCTGCAAAGTAAAAGGCATCACAGAAGAATACTGTGAAATAGAAAATGTGATAAGATACAAACTAGAGAAGCATGTAAGATACATTTGGTGCAACTATTATACAGGTCAGCATTTCCAAAAATACCAATAGACCACTAGATTTGTAAATGGGACACTGTAAGCACCCATTTCATGAGGGCAATTTATCGGTAGAACAGTCATCAGCACAATTTGCATCAAAACAAGATTCCTGATGACAAGATGACGAATGCACATCATCTATGCACCAATGAAAGATTCTATTGAAATCACACATCAAATAGGGATATGACCAATGAGATCCTTATAAAGCATGAGCAGTTGTTACCTTACAAACCAAATTAGTGAGGCCGATAAGCCTTAAGCCCAATGTCTTAAAAGTGAGAACTTGCTTAAACCTTACAAGGACTACATTGATCATATCTCTACAAGATGTGATCTAAACTCACCCATAATTGATAATTTGGACATCTAGAACAAGACAAATACAGGCTTCAAGTCAAGCTCAACCTCACAACCAGTAAGGTGTGAACTACCCAAACCTGAGAGTAAGGAATATGAAAAGTAGCCAAACCTTGTATAAAATAAGGATTATATGCCAGAATTTCTGTTTTTCTGCCTTTTTCATTGATCATTATACCATCTATAAATATTACAGATATTTACAGCCACCAATAGCAATAATGGCACAGTTATTCTAATTCCTATAATTAGGTAATCTAATGAATACAAGGATTTCCAATTTAAAATATACAAATTATAATCAACATTTAATAGAAAATATTAACTATTGGATCCTGATTGACACTATATTTGGCATATAGATTAGACGGGGAGATCTCAACACTGTCAACACACAATTTCACCAAAATTAAACAACGTTAAGAGTATTTGATAAGAAATCAGCACCGAGCACAAAAGTTGCAATTAAAACCAAACATTATCCATAACTAAAGATGCCATCAACAGCTCATATATGACAAAACCAGTAACCTCATCACTAGGGTAAAGGAAAGTTGATGGCTTCAAGTTGTAATAATCTCTCAAGCAACTCAGTGGCTTGAACCCTAAAAGATGAAGATGTCCGGTTGAAACTCTTTTAATTTCGGATAGTTGCTTCATCAAAAATGTAATATTCTGGCTGAAAAAAATCAATAATATTATAATTAGATAGAAAACTAAACAACAGGGCCTCAAGAAATAGACTAAGGGAATTTGAAGAATTTATACAGGCATGCATTTAGCAATTTCATGTCAATCTGTCCAACAAAGCAACCCAGTTTCAACAAATTTACGGAGTTACTTGGTAGACTGTATATCCCACAGTTGGACTATGGTTGGTTATTCTAATCCCCTTTCAGAGCTGCAAGTCTGCAACCCTTTCAAACTATAAAAACTTTCATCTTTCTAAAATAAGGTCTCAAGTTGAAACAGTTTAGAAACAAAAACATCCACGAGCACATAATTTCCAGAAAATGTGAGGAAAATACCAACTTTTCACAACCAGCTGGGTTTAGGAAGACCTGGGTGATGTTTGATGCCTTTTCTGTTTTCATTTTCAATTGGTATGTTTTTCACTTATCATTACAGAAAATGCCACCTTATTTTCATTGTTTCTTTGAAAAATCCGAAAAATGAGACAAAATCAAAGCAAGATAATATTTAACACGTTATTTGAAAATGGAAACAGAAAAGCAAAAAAAAAAAAACACAGCTTTTTATTCAGTCAACCAACACCAATTTCAATTTGTCAGTGACAGCTAGCTACCTTAGTTTTGGCAGGCACAAGGAAGGGTTTGGTGGTAGGGAAAATCCTTAATCCAGTTTAATTTTAGTCTACATAGAAGTAGATTCACAGCAATGTAGCAATTTTTCACATAGTACAGTTAATACTATTTGTCAAATCAAATCTAAATAGAAAAGATTGAAATGAAGAAAATTGTCCAAACATTCAAATTAAATACAGATAAAAGCATAAAATGCATACTTTTTATAAGGTAAAAACCGTCTAGTAGGTTCTTCCACCAATGCACCAGTATCAGCACAGATGAAAGTCCTTTCACACTGCACCATCAAACCAGTTTACAATTGTCATATACAGTTCTAAGAGCACTCCGCATTATGGTCAGACTAAAAGAATATAACCAATGAGAATACAAGAGCATTGTGATTCTACAGATAAAATCATATAACAAAAAAGAGCATCATTACAGAACACTAACAACAGGAAAAATGAGGCAGCAATTTTTTTCCAGTAGCTTGATTTTCATGAAACTACCAGGAAGCCATAAAAAAAGTTTGAACAAATTCTTTCTCCAAAGTAATGATTATATTCTACAAATAAATTTTAGAAAGTAGACTCATCTTTTTTGGCTATCTATATACAATAGTTATGGATACATGGATTATGTCCCGTTTCAATAAGGGACATTACTACAAAAAAGAACAAGATGAGTACATTCTCAAATTTAAATTGTATCATTATACCATTCCATCGAAAATAGACTATTTTCAAATTTAGATTATAAAATTAATCACCTTCAAAGGACGATTAGTAACAGAATCAAGCCATGTGATAGCTCCTACACATCAAAAGCAAGGAGTGTCATTCAATTTAATATAAGCTCAATATGTATAAGCTATAACTTTCCAGGTTAAAACACTTAAAAGGTGACCAATGGAAAACTTTGCACAGGTCCCACGGGCCATAACAAAACACTAGAACAACGAAAATGAAATATGCAAAAACAATAGCTTCTATAAGCTGATAATGCATATAGTATAAATTTCCATGTTAAAAACTTAAGAGACCAATGCAAAATTTTGCAGAGGTTACACAGGGCAAAATAAAATAAAAACACTGTACAAAGAAAATGGATTATACAAAATAATAGCTTTTGTAAGTTAGAAAGTGACGTGAAATTCCTACCGCGGACAGTGGGACAAATTAAAGCATAAGAATTAAGTTCTATGGATATCCCATTGACTATTGTGAATTTAAGTCTTTTGACGATGCGCTTGGTAAACATGCGTTTCCTTAACTGATCTTTCATATCCTCCAATCTGAAATTCATACACAAAATTGAAAAAAAAAACTGAGACTTAAATTGAATTGTGCTTTAAATAAACATAGCTTGTAATTTTAGTACAATTTTTAACTACTAGTTGCACAACATCATAATCTCATTAAATATAAACAAATATTACAAAAACGTGAGCTGTTTAGTTCAGTGAAGTAATGATTTCAAGCAATACTACATTTTCATCCTTTAAATAATTGAGACTTGGAGCCTGTTTCCACTGTGATATGTGTAGTTCACATTAATGAATTTCACCTCTTTCATTGGGGAAATATAACTAAACTATAGAAAGATACCAATACATGCCAATCGTATACAATTATCCCTAATGCAAGATCAGCGCCATAATGTCTAGTAATAAACCACGCCTATAGAATAAATGACAAATCATTTGCACCTGAAACTTTCTTAATTTAATGGTTTAGCCTACAGTTTTTTCAACATCTAAGTCTAATTATTTGATTATCCTCCATGCGATCTAGGGATGGCAAATCAACTTAGGGCCTCAGGTATTGTTTGAAACTGTCCCGATTTTGACAAGAAATCCATGCATTGACTGTGTATGGGTATGGGTAATACCTGATATTTTAAATTGGGTACAGGGATGAGGATGGTTATGTAAATATATGCTCCATTGCCGTTCCCATCCTCCCCGTAGTTTATTAGGTATCCTAAAAAACTTATCTGCACTTTTATCTTTGGTCCATAGTTTTGTTTCGTTTGGATAACCCTTTTTTCTTTCTTTGCTACACAACTTTTCATTCTCTCTCTCAATTGTTCAACTTGCTTAATATCCATAAAGTTCAGTTGGATCCCCAAGGTACTTTCTCTCTTATCTAGTGATGACAAATGAACTCGTCTCCGCAGGTATGGTTCAAACCTGACCTGATTTTATCAGGAAATCCACCGCATTACGGATATGGGAAATACCGATTTTTTAAATTGAGTATGGGGACAGGGATGGGTATATACATATCCACCATATCCACACATCCATCCCTGTCCTCATACTTATCCCCATCTTAAATTACTAAAACTCATTTAATTTATTAGATAACCTAAAAAACTTATATTGACTTTTTTTTAGTTCTCAGTTTCCTAATTTACTTCTAAGTCATACATTTGATCATTTGTACTCTTCTCTATAATTATTTGACCTTTATCCTATTTGATATTCTCATTTGATATTTATACAATTATAATTTCTTTCTTGATATTTAAGAGTGGAGAATAAAAAAATGTGTATTTTTTTTTATAATGAATAGTTGATAATATCATATTTCCTTTAGTTTATTTTTATTTTTTATAAAAAATTATTTAATTAATAGTTGGACAGTAAGAGGGCGGGTATAGGTATACCCGTTCCCCAATGGGGATGGGGATAGGAAAAAACAATTAATACTCGTTGCAGATGGGGATGGAAATGAATTTTTACTATGGGGATGAGGATGGGATAGTCAAACCCGCACCTGCCTCGTCCCGTTGCCATCCCTACTTATCACAACCTTGATTACACATTTTTCCATTTCTATGGTTTCATTCAAATGTGTATTGCATTTCAGCAAACACAAACCTCAATTTCATTAAATCAAATAGTTTATCGGGCACACATTTGATTATTTCTACTCCTTTTTAATATCTTTACTTACTGTTTTTCTTTACATGAGAATATCTAACTCTTAATTCCAAGTGTTGAATCACGTAAACCCTTTGGTACTCTGTTTTGATATTTATGCAATAATTGTGTCTTTCTTTATATATGATATTGACGAAAAGAAAATGTGTCGTTTTGATATTAAATTCTTGATAATATCTTCCTTTGATGTGATTTTTATTTTTTGTAAAAAATTATTTAATTAATAACTGTAACAATAAGGAGGCAGGTATGGATGGAGGTTTAAAAATACCCGTTACCCATTGGAGATAGGGATGGGTCAAAAATTTCATACCCATTGGATACTCGGATAAAATTTTACTTTAGGGATGGGGATGAGATGGCGATAATCAAACCCACACCCACCCTGAAGCCATGCCTGATGGGATTTACTCTTCTTACTAAAACTTATCTAGTTATTTCCAAAAACATGTTCAAACTACCTAAGGTGAGATCCTATCATCTTTTTCGCTACTATATATGGGTATTGTTGGGCACTTAAGCCTGCATGTAAATACTCCTACAACAGTGTTCTCCAGCAGCCGTGTCTCTTTTTTCTGGTTAGTAACTTTCCTGACGGATCATTCTCTGCTGCATGTCTGTGTCTCATCTACCAACCTTTCCAGTTTCTTTCTTTCGTGAGTATGCATACCTATATGGCTGTACATTGATAGGACTAGTACCTGGTTGAATGGGAATCAAATGGTCACTAGATCTCAAATGGTCACTAGATCTCCTAGGGGGCAGACCCTTTGGCTCTTCAAATACTACCACAAACACCCATTAGCGACCCTTCGAATTCTTGTTTTTTTCCCGGTCATGTCAGTTGCTGATTCATGTCACAAGGCTGATCTAACTTCTTCTGAGATAGTGAATGCACACCATAAAATTCAAAATACAGCATAAGCAAAGGCCCTTGGAGAATTACTTCATGTTGCTTTATTAAGGCTTTTGGAGATACCAGTTCCTATCTTAAGAAGGAACCCCTTTCAGTCATGCCTACTGTGCTGATAAAGGTCATTGTGATTTCTGAGAGAGAGCCTTCCAATTTACCTTCATATCTCTCAATTTCACCAGCCAAGAAATTCCCAATACAGTGTCCGCACTGACCAAAGGAAAGAGGTGAAAATCTTCAACCACTGCAATCCCCTCCAGTTGCTTACAAGGCCCACTTGACTTATTCTAATGTCCATCATCCAATCTAACTGTAAATTCAGGAATCCCCTCCACTAGTATCTTCAGGACCATCGCTAAGTTATTTGAGGTGCAGCTAGGAATCGGTCCACTGTCAACCATCACTACTACAGTCTTTTTTGCCACTACTCCTTACAAAATCAGAGTGTTTGGCTGAGTAAAGCCTCCCATTGAATACTAAATCCAAGAGGTGGTGCTCCATCACCATTAACTACAGTTCTACATCCTCCTGTTTTTCTGCTACTTTGTCCCCTGTATTCTTCTCGCCATCTGTCTCTTTTCCTTCCACCATAGTCTCAAGTGTCATTCCAGAAACTGGAGTAAATGTCCAAACTGTTGGCCATATAGAAAACACCTGTCTTTGTCCCTCCCTACCCTACTGTTCTCAGTTGTTTCAATGCAGTTGGACCCATAATTTACTGAAGAAATGTGCTTGTGCTGGGTCAGGAGGACATGGTAATGGGTTGCAAGTTGGTTGTGCTCCCCTCAAGCTGAGTCCAATGTCATGGTTCCCATAACTGTGCTCCAAGCTCCTATTACCAACTACTATCCTATCACAATATATCCCCTCACTTATATATAAGTCACAATAATGTTGAATGACAGGACCCTCCCAAAACTAAACTCAACCTAAATTACCCTTACCCCCACCCCTAAAGACTAAACCTTAAGCCGTAACCTTAAATTGAATTGAGAAGAATGTACAGGGCCTTTTATTCTCTTCTTAATAATGTCTAAAATTAGAGGATACCTTTCTTATTTTATATAGTCAGCGTAAGTTATTACAATAATCCAACTCCAACATAGATGCATTGCGAAACAAATCAGAATTCAGAACCAGAATAATGCAAATGCTTAGGACCATTTGCCGACATCTCTGTAATTTATAAACTTGTGAAAAGTAAAATCTTTATATGAACAAAATACAGGAAAATTTCAAGCTCACTACCCCAGCTAAGCAACAATTTATGTGCCTGAAACTCAATGTTTAAGAAGCATACAAGTAAAACTACAATGCCAAATTTCAATAACACGAGAGAAATAAGCCACAGAACATCATAAATAGGATGACATACTTGTTTCTTGCAGCTGGGATAAATTCAACTAAATCATCTCCTTCCAACCCAAGCAAATCCTAAAAGGCATACAATTGACAAGTAAGCATGGAAAAATTATATAATCAAGAACAGTTTAGAGAAGAAATTTGAGGGTGGGGGGTAGCATAACAAATATATGTCATAGATATGTAGACATACAGCATAGAATTGAGATACTTTGAACACTTCATCAGAGCAACTCAAGGGAAGAAGTTCAATAGAAATTCCAAGATCCTGTGCATCCTTAAGAAACCAAAAAAAGTAATTATGAACCACTAACATTCTTCAAACCTTATGGTTTTACCATCTATGCTATAAACAAAAGCGCATGTTAATGGGTACTTTAGCTCTCTGCAGGGTCATCCTTATCATATCTGCTTTTGAAGCCCCTTTGATACTTCTGAAAGGATCATCATCATTTGTGAACAAAAGTATGCGTTTGTCAACGGTCCTTGCTGACCTGGTACAAATGTTGCCCATTATCAGTAACCAATAATCACATAGAAAAACTGTAAGTAATGTGTGTATCCATAACCAATATATTACCCTTTACGAAGAAGTGCCTGAGCTGCCCAGATAGCATTGTACAGAGAATTTTCTCGAGTATCCGACACAATGCCATGCTGACTTCCAATGTGTTTTGAAAATGATTCTAGAGAAGATTGAAACAAACAATAGTCCCAGAATTATCAAGTACATAATACAGAAAACAAGACAGATTCTGAATCAGAAATTAATCCTATTAAATGTATAATACTCCACATCATACACTACATATGGACAATAACAGTTCAGAAACTTACAAAACCATTACATAAAATTCATAACGATTGAAAAAGATACAACCTATACGCTAATAATGTGCCCGTATTATGAGTTAGCAGACATAATCAATGTAATCGCCGGTTTAATTAAATTCATGGCTTTACTTTTTTTGTTCAACTTCACATCCTCTTTTCAATTTTCTCTGCCAGTCATCAGAGCCAGAACAACACCACTATTATCCAAAAATCATTCGAAACCCTAGTTACAGCTTCAAAAAAAGAAACAGCAACAGGCAGCTTCAGAGGTAACAAAACTTCAAAAGAAGGAAATTTGCACCAGGTAAACAATATTTTGCCCATGTTTGTACAACATCATGCAGTAAACTTAAGCAACATAAGTTTGAAAACCAATTAGTCAGCAAGCCAAAACTTTAATCATCTCGTCAGTGCTTGATATGACAAAAAAATAACGAATTTAACAAGAATACAACACCAAGTTCAATGTCATCTCTTATGAAAAGGAGATGACAACAAGATATTTTAGGGTAAATAAGGTCCACCAAAATGGTTCTCTATATCCACCACCACAACTGGAAAGCCCAAAAACTTACCCTCCAACTGGTCAAATTCTTTTATGAGCCTTGCTGTTGGCCTGTCTAGAAACTCTCTTTCAGGAACAGTAAATACAAAAACACTGTTTAAGTCTTGTAAATTCTTCTTCTCCCTCTGAAATAACAAATGGATTAAATAGGAGAGAATGCAAAACAAGATACACTGAATAAGAGTTTTGCCTTAGTAATATGCGCAATGAAGGGTGTGATTATTGCCATCACATATTACTGAGGTAGCAAGGTGAAAATTTAATTCTAAATGAAGTGCAGAACCGATAATTTTAGGGTTTAAGATTTATAAAACTGAAAGGCAGAAACCTAGTCTTCTACTTTGTAATTTCTACCACACACGTCAAGAATAAAACCAAGATTGATGACGGTGCTGTCTTACTTATGGTTTTCCCCCACTCTACAGTGTAGCGGAAAATGCAAGAAATGGTGAGTAAACACTTACAGTATTGAAGAAGCATACGGCAACTTGGTCGTAGGATCTGCTAATGATTTGAGTCTTTAGTGTTTGAGATATACAAGAGATGGCAATGTGGAATGGAGTCTCAGGCTTCTGCTGGTCTTGCTGGGAGTACCATGGATAGTGAGTTTATGAGGGGCAAGAGAGTGAAAATAAAGGAGAAGAAAAGTTACCGCAGGGGAAATGGTGTTGAACATTTTAGGTGAAGCATCGACCAGGTAAACCACGTACTCTTTGGTCGATTCATCTTCCTGATAAAAGGGTTTTCTTTTCTTGAGTGAATATTCGAAAAGAACAGAAAGAAAGGAAAAAAGAAAAATAGAGTGAGAGAAAGTAGTTTACAAGGAGCGAGCTTTGATCGTAGTCGTCGTCATCTCTGAAGATATCATCAGCGTCGAACTCCATATTGCACTTCCACTTCGCGCTTCTCTTCTTTTCGCTTCGAATCCAAACACCTTTTATCTCTCTCTAACACGCGCCCAAAACGTTCTTGGACTGTGCTTCTTATATATGATTTTTTAAAATTTGAAAAAATATAAATGAGTTGTTCTAGAAGAATTTAGAAGAATCTCCCAAAAATATAATATTTTGTCTTAAGGCATGTGAATTTACTTAATTATTTTTTTAATTTAAGTCATGCGAAAATTATCATCTAGTAACCATAGGAAAGCTCAAGCACACCAACTTTTATTTAGTCTCCTTATAAGTTATTATTGTAAAACCATAACATTTTTCAACACATATGTATATAAATATATGCTAAAACTTAAGATACCCAAATACTATTATTGTTAGAAATGTTTGCTTCTGTATTATATTACAAGAAACTTCCAATACAAGATAATAAGTCATATAGTTAATCAGTTTTTCAATATTATAAACAAAGTCACAAAATAAATAATAAAAATAGTTATCTTTTATATAAAATATATATATATATATATATATATATAATTAAAATATAACGTGTCATGTATATAATAGATAGATAGATAGATTTACTATATCCTAATATCATATTCAAATAAAGTAGTATAATAAAAAACGTGCACAGAGTTATTTAAAACTCAAGAAAATAAGTTATTTAACGGTTGACACTGTTGATAATGAAAACAAACACAGCATGTTTATACAACTAAAACTGCATTAATTCCTTAATGCAATCCAAAATTTCTCTAATTTGGGAGCGGCTTTATCCTAGAAGTCCATATTTTTCTTCTTGCACTTCTACAGAGAATATTTCCTTCATCTTCTTAACCCTAATCCTTTTCACCTTATACTTTGAAGCCCAATTTTTTTATTCCAAAATCTAGAATAAAAAAATTATATTTCAAATTATATAATTTAAAATACAAATTTTAGAATATATTTTTGGAATTAAAAGAGCGCAACAAGAAAAGCATGGAAATGTAGAGAGAAGCACTCTTAATTTGGTATCAAAACGGTCCACTTCGTACCATAAATTGTAAATCTAGTATTAACATTCTCCGAGACAAACAACCAGGGATAAAAAAAGATTCTGATGGTTATCACCTGTGATCTCGATGGTTATTTACATTTATATGTTTATTTAAACATCTATCTACTGAATTATGAAACATTTGTAATCCAGACACCCACGTTGACACATTTCTATTTATATTATCATCTACCATTAAAAATGTTTATTAAACACTAATCTATAAAACGGTCATTTTCGTAAGACATCTGTTTTATAATAAGCTGGTAAGGACTTCTTATTTATGGTTGTGTTCTATGCGTTCCCGCAACATCGTATTTTTATAGAAGTACTTTACAATAAAGCTATCCCAAAATAAATCAAGTTAAATTAAACTCACTTTTCACTGAAATTAAGTTACAATGTTCAGTTCAACCAAACTTTACTTTTTTTTTAACTAAAAAAAGGGGCCACCAAGATCTAGTTTTAAGTTGAAAACTTTGTACACCAAAAATTACAAATATTGATAAAGAATGGATATAACTGTTTTACAACGTGCAGGAAGCCACAGTGGAAAAGCTTCGCACAGCCCAAAACTGTTATACTTTCGACTCAATTTTATATGACCAAAATGTAACAAAAATACAAAGAATTATCAACTATTCCCCACCAAAAATTACCAATAGAGCCAAGCCAACCTGTCTATGTGACAGGAGAGAAACGCCACAGAACTCGCATGCATCAAGCCATTGCTGCGCTAACCCAAGAACAGACAATGGTTCCCATATATTGGAAACAGCATAACCTTCAACCCAACAAAATATAGACATGAAGGGGCGGACAATGAAGAGAATGGCCACTCTCACCCATTGGATAGTGCGAAGCACCAAACTACTGAATCCACATCCTCTGAAGTCAACGACAACTTCGGAGCACCAAACTCACCCTATCAATATCAAACCTGAAAACTCTTTAAAGTTCACAGGACCAACTAGGACCACTGAGCCAATAAATGCCTCACAGAAATACGTAACCATCTTCTTCGCTTACCAAGAATATACACACGCGAGAGCTTAAGAATCCGTGATAGCTGATGACTTCTCTAATTTTTCCTTCTCAATCTCCCCTCTTCTCAGCTCGGCATGCTGTGTAACACCATTTGCAAGAGCTTGATAAGAGAACTCGAGTGTCTGGGTAAGGTTTTGAAATCCCACCGGATCTGATGATTGCATCACTACAGCCAAATTTATATATATTTATGTCAGACATTGATGAAACTTCTAACATGTCTTAAGGGGTAGTATCAGCATACCTTTCATTGTATCCACAAAGAAAACAAAAGGATCCACGTCATCAATTGCAGACTGCAACTCTTCATCATCACTAAAGTCATCATCTGAGTCATCATCATCCTCATCGTTGGGCCTGAATGTCCTTGTCTTTGGAGTGACATTGTAGAAAGACAACAAGAATTAAAAATTCAAAAGATACAATAAAATAAACTTCTATTTATTGTCAAAAAACAATTTTGTGAACATTTCCACTTAGTAAATACTCTATCGGCTGAATATCACTTTATGCAAGAAGTGATAGATAGGGAATCAAACACAATCACCCACCACCTATGAATTACCACCAGCAGCTATAGAATGAAGCTGACAGTGGTTAAAGTATTAATGTGAGTTATATTATTTCACATTTACATTGAATCACTCAAATGTATCTATCTATTTTAATGCTAATCAATGGCATATGCCAACAAAACAATTTATAAAATTAATATGCTAAATGACTAAAAATCAAAATATCTTACTTTTAATGCTCTAATTTTCTCTTCACATAAATCACATTTAAAACTAAATTTCTTACCCACTGAGCAATAAACGGCTCCCATTTTTTGTTTCATAACTTGCAAAACAAAAAATAATAAACATTGTTTAAAATTAATCAAGTTTCAGAATCAAATGGTGAAACACTCGAATAGACATGTAAACCACAAATTCATTATTCCTTTATAGAAGTAATGCAGGCAAACAAAGGTATTTATGTTTTGGTATCCACAAACCTGTTCAGCCAACTTTCTAAATTTACTACTGTCAGCTTCATCCCCGTCCTCAGCATCAATTCCCATTTCCTTGTCAGAACCATTGCCATCTTCATCTTCATCATCAGTTTGAAAGTCATCCATATCATCATCATCTTCAGC
>Ga0099824_1000587_pt1 | contig 44492 bp, 26 predicted proteins | sample SiratrowhiteBW_FD_76837 | JGI IMG/M metagenome (GOLD analysis project Ga0099824, IMG submission 76837) | Root nodule microbial communities of legume samples collected from California, USA - Siratro white BW | ecosystem: Host-associated > Plants > Roots > Nodule | place: USA: California... | reverse complement strand
CTTCTCTCTATGTTCTCTCCTCCTTTTTCTCTCCCCCTTTTTTTTTTTATTTTTTTTTTTTTTTTTTTTTTTTTTTTTTTTTTTTTTTTTTTTTTTTTTTTTTTTTAATTGGCGTCACTGTAATTTGTTGATTTCTTTTCAGGCGGTGAATTATCGATCACGAGTGCGGCGTTGATTGGGAGGGTGCACTGCATGTTCCATTTCTGAGGGGAGGGGGTCCTCTGCTCTGAGGATTCCCGTCGTTGGTTGTTCAGATTCGTGGCTTTGTTGTTCGAAGTTGGAGAGTTGCACTGAATTTTAGGTATTGGATTTGTTGGGGGAAATGTTTGCTCCGGTTCCGGATGGGGCATGTGAGGGAAGTGGAGTTTCGGGATCCATTTTGATTCCTCAACGCTTTGTGTGGCCTTATGGAGGAAGAAGGGTGTTTTTGAGTGGTTCTTTCACGAGGTATCTTGTTTGTTACAACGGCACTCGTCCTTGTGATACTTCTTCTTGGTTATTCGGTGTTGTAGATGTGAATATGGGATTTTTTTGTGGTTTATCATTTTTGTGATGTTAGGAATGGGAATTGATTTACTAATGTTGACTTGTATTGTATTCGCAGATGGTCAGATCATATAGCTATGTCTCCGATGGAGGGGTGCCCTGCTGTGTTTCAAGTTGTTTGCAACTTAATGCCTGGGCTTCATCAGGTTGTTTTGCCTATTTCAATTTGGTTGGCAAACATGAGGACATAAACCTCAGTATGATTGTCAGTTTTACATCGTTTACTTGTATGTATGTATGTGCTTGATGGTCATTAGGTTCAAAAGCAAGTGCTTCTCTTTGAAAGAGCAGTATGAGGGGATGATCTTGACAAATTGTGTTTGCTCATCTTGCTGGAAAAAAAATGGAAACCAAATAAGAAGAATTCTTGTGAATTAATCACTTTAAAACTTCAACTTGCATGGTTGTGTTTTTCAATTTAGATTTTGTGGTAATTGGTAAGGAACCTCATGATAATTTTAAACTTTCTTTAGGAGTTTGTACCAGTAATTGATGGGTAAAAGTTTGCATGGCCTTCATGGAAGGCAAGGAAGTAGGTCTTGCCCCGTTGGAGTTGTTGCAAAGAGTGAACAGTAAACATTGGTGGTTGGATAAATGATAAAACCTTTGGGTAAAATTTGTGTCATTTTGACTATGGAGGAAATCATGAAAGCTTGTTTTCTCAGAAGAAGGATGATCAATTGTATGGTAGATTAGACTAATGTATTCAATAGAACATTTAACTCTTTAAGTTTATTATGACTTAGACTGCCAATCACACTATCCTCTATCAACAAGTATAACACTTGAGTTTGAAGCATGTCATATTGCTGGAGCTGCCACCCTATCAATTTTACACGATCTCAATTTGTCTGGCAGCTATGTCCTATTTTTAAAATTGAAAGCCTGTATATGTTATCTACTCTTGTTTAATTTAACATCAGAACAGCTGACTACATAATGAAGCCTTGTATATTTGAAGGAGCAATTTCTGTTATAATTGAATTTTCTACTCTTCGTCCCGTATAAATTTATATAATGATATGAGAAAAAAAAATTCTGATGGGGCTGTTTGGTTTGTGAAAACATTCTTTTTTTCACATTTAATTACAAAGATGTCATGTTGTTTCTCGCTTCATTTCCCATTTTTATAGGAAGCAGCAAGCAGTAATTTTTTTTATTGTTTCTCATACAAGATTTTAAAAATAGGAAATAAAGTGAAAACAATGTGGCATTTTTGAAATTAGTTAAAAGTAAAAACAGAAAATGTTTTGTCAAACCAAATGGTTATAATTTGCCTGTATTAGTTACCACTAGAATGGAGGTGGGGGTAATTTGGGAAAAAAAAGGGAAGAGCTATTTGATCATTATTCAAACTCATGCATAAACATTCAATGTGATATTTTTTGATAAGTTCTGCCAATTCATTAGTATCACTAAAATGTTTTGTCATATGTATGATTGTTTTCCGTCCTCTTTTGGGAATTAGTTTTCTTATTGTGGGAGATATAAAATTTTTGATAGCTAGATTGAAGAAGTTTGGCAGGTCGGGTTTGCGTTTTGTTTTATCTTGGAACAAATGTTTAATAGAATAGAACTCATATGCTCGCATTTTTTGGCAAATCCAGATTTGTTTATCTCATGTTTTTTGAAATGCTCCATAAGTTGTATATTTGTAAATATTAATTTAATATTTGATTTATCTGTGGTACTTTACTTTCTTTCCTTTCACAACCACTTGTTAGTATGTTTAATATAACCCATCTAGTTGATATGATATCTCTGATGTTTTAGGATTAAAGTACTTCTAAACACAATATGGAAAGAGTAACTGATTTATACTGACAGGGAAAATCTTGTTTACACTCATGTGCAGTACAAATTTAATGTAGATGGTGAGTGGCGGCATGATGAGCAGCAGCCATCTGTAAGTGGAAGCTGTGGAGTAGTGAATACTATTCATTTAATGAGAGAACCAGATATCTTACCTTCCATCTTAAGTAATGAAACACCTGGTAGATCTCAAATGGAGATTGACAATATGGTAAGTTTTCTTTCCCCCTTTTGCTGTTATTATATTTTTGTGTTTGGATAGTATTCTCATTGAGTCCGGAGCTTGACACCTGTGTGGATGGACTGCTCTTTGCAATATCTACAAAGTGGTTTAGACCTAACTTAACCCTATAAAAATCTGGCCTTATAAGGGGTGAGGATTGCCTCCACTATATACTGAATTTTGACACTATCTCTTGTAAATGTGGGACTCAGATTTTTCCGAATAGGTTTGCCTCCACTATATACCATCTTACAAAATGGTTTAGGTCTTATTTAATCTTACAAAATTGACTTATAAGATGAGGTTTGTCTTACTTATATACTATATTTTGACACTATCTCTAACTTATGTCGGAATTGGATTTTTTCCAATACAACACAACAAGAATGACAGAGGACTGGCTTGTAGGAGTTGATTCTCCTCTGCATTATTGCTCTGTTTTTAACATCCCTTTGTTTCGTGATGATAAAACTTGCAGGCATGTGGTCCTATACACATGACTGTAAAATCCCAGTTTAATGAATTACTGAAGACAGAGTTTAGTGTAGAGTGAGATTTATCAGTTATTTGGAAGAAATAATGATGTTTTTGGTTGCTTTAAAGTGACTTTATTTGCGTTGTTCACCATACCACAGTGGCATGGCAAAATAAAGTCACCAAGAGGCAAATGTGATTCTTGTTGAATTATTTGACTTGCTCGTGGACCTACCATTTTCTTAAGTACGTGATGGATTTGATCATATTGTATATTAGAATGGCTCACAGACACCCTCCATTGTTTTGGATCTTTCTTTGGATTAGCTTCAGGTGCCTTTGGAATAACTTAAAATGGGAGGGTTTTATGGTGGTGTAATCTAAGATGGGAAGAATCTTTTTCCAGCATCTCTTGGGTGTTAGCCCATGATATATTTAATGCAGTCTTTTCATTAGAAGTACAGGATGCTTGTTCTATTGTTACTTTGTTTTTACTTTGCCTAGGAGATTATCTAATTGTCCCTTTTCCCTTTTTATTAGGTGGTGCTTGTTTTATGGTATAATATTGCATTCCTAGGAATGACATTCTGGGGAATATTTTAAACAGGAATGCTCTTGGATAAATTCAAAATGCATTTTATTGGATTTTATTAACATTTGTAGGAATGTTTTTAAAAATTCATATTATTAGAAGAAAAAATAAAACAAGTGGAAGCTATAGTTGAGTCAGAAACTAACTAATAGTATTTCCATGGGAATATAATTCGCACTCCTCACCTTGGGCGTAAAAATAAAAAATTAAACAAGGTATTGCTATTTTATTGGGAATGAGACATACCCTGGAATAATTCTTTAAAACTCATTACAAATATGGGAATATTGAATTCCTGTGTTTACATTTCGAAGAATAAAGTTGTACATCTTAAAACAAACACTCATAATATATGGCTCTGTGGTTAAATTTTCTTGAGTTGTAAAACCTTATAACAAACACACTCATAATGTATGGTTCTGTAGTTAAATTTTCTTTCTTCCTTCCTTTAACTATTCTAAACAAAAAAAAAAAAAAATGACACTGAAAAGATTTGGATCTTTTACTCTTTTTCGCTTTGAATAATTAGATATCTTAATTTTTTCTTCATATGAATGTCACTTCAAATAGTATCAGATTTCATACCTTAGTTCTTAATGATTGTAGTCTTAGACTGTATGGAATACAAAAAGGCTACTTGACATGACCTCATAATTTACCAGGAAGCTAATTCCAGGATGCCTGTGTCTGATCTGGAGGTCTCTCGCCAGCGTATATCTGTATTCCTGTCTACACATACTGCCTATGATTTGCTTCCTGAGTCAGGGAAGGTTTGAATATTTTTACCTTCTCAATTCCCACCTCCTTATTCAATAAGAATGTGAAATTTAATTTGTTTTAACAAATTTTCTTGATTGGTTTATTATAATTGCAGATCATTGCATTGGATATAAATTTACCTGTCAAGCAAGCATTCCATGTTCTTTATGAACAGGTTTTCCCCGCTTCTCTATTTCGTTTATTACTGTGCCTGCCCCTCTTTTCCTTTTAACTTAAATGAGGGCGCATGCCCAATTTTTGTGGAAGTTATGCCCATATACGCGTATGAGTTTACCATGTATGAATTGAATGCAATTTGCTTTCAGGGCGTATCTATGGCTCCTCTATGGGATTTTTGCAGGAGCCAGTTTGTTGGAGTTCTTAGTGCAATGGACTTCATTCTAATACTGAAAGAGGTTTGTGGGGAATAAAACATTTATGCAACTCTCCTGTGCCAGTTTTTGGTAAACGTCATGATCTGTGTCCTACAAAACATAATTTTATAACATTGATATTTTAAGGTACTTAAGAGCTGGTCACAAATTGATTAAAGCAAAAACTTAGCAACTGTTAAAAAAATGATGAAAATTTTGAAACAATCTTGGTACCATCATTTTAGGCTTGAACTGCTACAAGATAATTTGGGCTTATATAAAATAATTTAAGAGGCATTTTTTTTTTTGAAAAACCTTGAAAGTATTTGCATTATGGAACCTCGTTGGTGCAATTGTCTTTTGGCAAATATCTTCTATTCCTTCCAATGTAAGATAATGCCTGGTTTAAGAACCCTCATGTTGTCATCATGATCGTTTGTTCTTACTTTCTCAGCATCTAATATATGATGTTATAATGGAGTTCATGAGGTATGGTTCTTCTAATTCAGTACTTTTTTGCCAAACATAATTTTTCAGCTTGGAAATCATGGTTCAAATTTGACTCAAGAACAACTTGAGACTCATACTATAGCAGCCTGGAAAGAGGGAAAATTACAACTACGCAGAACACTTGATAGTAATGGAGGATCACATCCCTGGCGATTTGTTCATGTAAGTACTCATGAGCAGTTGTGATAAATTCTGTGTTTTCTAAGTTATTATTCCAATGTCATACCGTGTAAGATTATCAACTTTTTATATGTTCAGGGTTGTAAGCAGACATATTCAGGAATGTATTTGCAACATAATTGATGAGTATTAAGTCCTAGACAATATGAATATCTTGTAAGACATTTAGATATAGGTATATACCACTGGTTCAATTTATATTCTTCTTGATGCATGAGTTTCATTTGGTTTGGTTTTAAGAAAAAATGTACAATTTAGTTCATAGCTTGGGCTTTCAAGCCAATCATTGTGTACTGAACCAAACTGAGATTGTGTTATACTCTTGCATGCATACACTTGTGAACAAAAACAAATGAGACAAGATCTTATTTGAGTAATCATACTAGAGTTTAGAACTGAAAGTTTGTCTTGTCATGCTTGTAATCTGTATGTAATAGACTTTTGTTTTGTGGTGTATGTGGTGGATGCTGTTGTGGTTATGATAGAAGGATACTGTGCTGAGTAATTAGGGCTATACTAGGTTAAATCTAAACAGAGAAAGAAAAGTACCATCGATGTATTATGACAAGTTGGGTAGTCCTTATTAAGACTAATGCTCAATGATCTGAAAATCTACAGCCTACACCTGTAACATTCATAATTGCAGATGGAAATGGTATTCAATTACATATGGGCCCTAATTAACGAATTTGTCCATCCATGTGGGCTTAGTGATCTTTCTTTTGGGCCTAGCTTGAGTTCCTTTCCTGGCTTTGACAGTTTGGGCTATGTCCCAGTCTGGTCCACTATCAGTCTATGAGCAGGATGATTAAACTGAAAATTTCCCTATTTTATTATGGAATACTATCAAGTACTTCTAGTTCCATTTCTTGTGTTGTGGTGGATGCTGCAATGATTTTTTTTTTTTCATAGCTAGCTTTAGGAAACCTAAGTATTGATATGCAATCTTTTTAGAATCCGAGGTTTCAGTGGAAGTCAAGGGTGGGACACATTAAGGTTTGGATGGCCATTGGCTACCCTAAAACCGAGGTGAATGTGAAAACATTGATAGATTAAGACTTTTCCTTAATATTATTATGTCCTGATACCTCTGGGATTTCGTTGATCTTATAGTTTGTCCAGACTAATAGATATTTTCTGCCAGTTTTTAGTTTTTGGATGAGCTTTTTGCTGAAGCTAAAAGTTGACTATACTGTAGAGAGTTTTTCTCCTTTTCAAGTTAAATCTAGAAGCCTTGGTGAGGAAAGTAGATTGCATGGTGTTTTACCCTTGTGAAAATGGGGAGAGCGAGACCTGGAAGCACCATGGAGAAAATTGTTAAGAGTGATCTCATGTTGAATAATATCCCTAATGATTAGGTCTTGAACTAAGTCCAACGGTTTTGTGTGATCCATATAGTCAACTTCATCTAGTGGGATGAATTTGTTAATGGTGTTCATTGCTTCTCTCAGTTATCTGTTTCTACTTTTGTTCTATACTATTTATCATTTTTTTGTTTAATATAAGTCTTTAGGTTTATTTTGATATATGGGATGATGATTTTACATTTTATGTTGAAGAAAATGCATATTAGTCTAGCACTTCATTCTGAATATGTTTCTAGATTTCCCCTCCATCTATAAGAGGGCAGGAGGTGAGCCTGAGTCTTTATGATTGGATATTTTTGCTAGGCCGGACCCCATGAATGTCTGAAAGATGTGGCTTTGAAGATTTTGCAAAACAAGGTGTCAACCATTCCTATCATCCATTCTTCTTCAGAGGATGGTTCATTTCCTCAACTGCTACATCTTGCGTCCCTATCAGGAATACTGAAATGTAAACTTCTCGTCAATTGGCTATAGATAAATAAATGGTATGGAAGTTGGACTTGGAACTGATGTATGGAGTCAAATTTTCAGGTATATGCAGACATTTTAAGCACTCCTTGAATTCTTTGCCCATCCTTCAACTTCAAGTGGGTTCAATACCTTTGGGTGCATGGATGCCTAAAGTTGGGGAACCAAATGGACGGCCATTAGCAATGCTGAGACCAAGTGCTTCTCTTGGTGCTGCTCTGTCAATGTTTGTTCAAGGTGATCATTCTTCTCTGTGAAGTTAATAAGGTGTTTGTTCTGGTTAGTTGCTGAGTTATGGTTTTTTCCCTAAAAAATTTTCCGTGAAGGGTTCCAACCTCAAATCTACTCTAGGGTATTCTTTCAAAGACCTTTCCGTAATTAAAATAAGTATATCAATTAACAAATGGAACACAATTGAAGGGGAGGTTTGTGCACCCATTGGGCACCTTTCATTTGTTTGGCAAATATTATATTTTGGGACTCAAATCCAAAAATATGAAAGAGGGATACATTGGGGAATAGCTTTCACTGAGGCCATGGGAATTGATTTTTTTTTCCCATGATTTATTATGTAGTTAGATATGAACCTTGAGAGAACCACACGACAAAGGCTAGCTTGCTGACCAAAAAAAAATAAAAATGACAAAGGCTAGCTGTTGTAGTTGGAGACTCCAAGGCTTACAAATCCCACACTAGAATCCCATACTTTGAATGTGAGACTCAACTCCATACCTTGCAATTGGATCCTAACATTATTGATAGCGTTGCAAAAGTGAGAGTAATTGCATAGCATTTTTTTGCCTAGTTTTTTGTATTCTATTTGAATATTAGAGAGAGAGATGTGTAGTGGAATCTGTGTCATCTATCATACAGCAGAAAATTTTATATGTATTGAAAGCAATGAACACAGGGTTTATTGTTACCCTCTTTATTTTTTTACCTTACCCAATTACATTTACATTGTTTTTAGCAAATCTACTCTCTCTTTGCAGCTGAAGTTAGCTCAATACCGATTGTGGATGACAATGATTCTTTGCTTGACATTTATTCAAGAAGGTAGTATTTCTTTTCTCCTCCTTTTGTCCCATGTGTATGATTGGAAGGTTTCCTCCAGCCTATATGAAATGTGGCTATTATTTTTCTCTCAGTGATATTACTGCATTGGCTAAAGATAAAGCATATGCTCGGACATCTCTCGAGGAAATTAGTATTCACCAGGTGATAACTGCGTGATATATATTACATTTGTTTGTTACCAAAACCGGCTCTAAATATCTGCACTCATGGTTGTAGGCATTGCTTTTGGGACAACATGCAAATTCTCCTTATGGGTTTTACAACGGACACAGATGTCACATGTGTTTGAGGTCTGATTCGTTACACAAAGTGATGGAGCGGCTGTCTAATCCTGGTATTGTTTTCTTTATTATTATTATAAGGGAAAGGGTAAAAAATGACAATAGTTTCTTGGTTCACCGACTTGCTTGACTTTACAGGGGTTAGGAGACTTGTGGTTGTGGAGGCTGGCAGCAAGCGCGTGGAAGGAATTATTTCTTTAAGTGATGTGTTCAGATTCTTGTTAGGCTAGTTGTGATGTGAAGGACTCATTTTTTGTATTTGCACTGCTTTTCTGAGATGCTATCCCAGCCTTCCTTGGTGCTGTTGTCCTCGTATGCTTTTTTAGGATAGAAGAAACTGGAGAGAAAATTCTGTAAATTGAGGATCGCTTTTCTCTTTTTTTTAAAAATCTCAACTAAATCGTTTCTCCTGTGTGCCGGCACATCTGCAATACATGTGTCCAGTGCTGATAGAAATGAAGGAGAAACTGTGAAAAGAAAAATAAAAACAGAGACTAGGAAAAGATGAAATATATAGCCGTATGCAGCACCATGCCATGCTGTTTGGTTGGAGTTGGTTGTATCGTTGTAATTTAAGGGTTTTCTTTTTCCATACCATTTCAGCTCACAACTCCATTTGAGCGTTTCCAATTCATAACACTTAACTATCTTTTACTCCACACGGTTAATATATTGTATTTTTTTATATGTTAATTATATTTTAACTTCAAATATTGGAGGGAGTTGATAGTGGCGGTTAGGGTTAGGAGCAAAATGTTTGGTCTTTGAGCAGAAGAAGGAAAAGTATTGAAGGAAGACCGAGATATTCAATATTCTCATTAGTCTGAGTTTGGTGCGTATTGTACAGGCCATTCACCATGAGTAAAATCAGATTCTACTTTAGGAAGAGATTGACTTTCACCACTAGTATGAAGGTTTTCTTTCACTCTATAATGATATTATCCACAGCATAAGAAAAAAACTTAATTGACTCACGCCTCCAAACGGTACACGGGTTGATGATGAAGCAATATGATATTCAATTATATCTCGAGTCTTTATTGTATAATCTGTAATTGGCAAACAGATATCCTTGCATGTCTGGGAAATGCCACAACCCGATGATGGTGATGTTTGCTACTTTATTAGTCTAGGGCACAACTTACCTGTGCAAAAAATTCAAGACGTACCTTTTTTTTAGGAAAAGGCAATCCCGAATGTATAATTTCCTTGTGATTAAAGAACAAACTTATTATTAAACCATTAAGTTACTCTTGGCTTTCTAGTACTTTTTTTTCTTCCACTGTTAGCTTATAAACAAAGAAATTTAATAATGAAAGGAGCATTTACAATTAGACAAATTCTTCCTCCACCCCCATACCCTCTTCCTGCACCCTCATAATTTTTTTATTCCATAGCTGTCCTTCATGAAATTACATAAATACCCCTATTTTAATAAAACCCCTCCCCTTTCCAACCAGATGACCAGGCCATTCGGTTTGTATTTTTTGAAAATGAGAACCGGATGTACCTCCCATCCGGTTCACAATTTCAAAAAACTGTAAACCGGATGACCAGGCCATCCGGTTTACAGTTTTTTGAAATTGTGAACCGGATGGGGGGTGCATCCGGTTCTCATTTTCAAAAAAAATACAAACCGGAAGACCTCATCCGGTTCTTAACCCAGCAGATCGAAAAATCTTTCAATTAATCCTTTATAGAAGCATTAGGTAACCAATTTGTGATGTTTATTAGCAATTAGTAGGTGATATTGATGATTAGAGTAGTTGATTTGAGATTTGGGATGCTGTCGACGGCAAATTTGAGGATTTTTCGATCTTCTGGGTTGAGAACCGGATGAGGTCGTCCGGTTTGTATTTTTTTTTTAAAATGAGAATCGGATGCACCCCCATCCGGTTCACAATTTCAAAAAATGATAAGGGTATTTATGTAATTTCATGAAGGGCAGTCATGGAATAAAAAAATTATATGGGGGTGCAGGAAGAGGGTATGGGGGTGGAAGAAGAATTTGTCTTACAATTAGGATCACTCTTGATATGAAATAAAATTTCCTTAGTGGATTTAAAAAGTAGGTCTGTGTAGACTATCCTAGTGTTTTCCGTTTTATCTCAAACTTTGTCGGCAAAAACTTCCTGCACCCCATTAATTGTGACATGCACCCCATCAAAATTTTAACAATGATTGTGAAAATGCATAAAATTGTGTCAACTCTTGGATTGGTTTACATATACATAAAATTATAGGGCAAATATATAAATACACTGTAACTGAAACCTAACATGCTCTGGAAATCATGTGTCTCTCCCATATGTACAAAAAGCTCTAAGCATTACAGTGGTTGGAAGCACTTCATTTGTTAAAATACATTTAGAATTGTCCATGACTTCTACAATTTCAAAAAAGTACGCACGTGCACCTCAATTTTCATATTTCAACCTTTGTCAAAAACTTCTTGTTTTTGCATGTCTGTTATCCTTTTGTGTTGTCCATGACTCATCTTTTATGGTTTGCTACACTTGTATTAATGTTTTATTATTAATATTAATAAGATTATTTCATATTTTTCTTAAACATTTTTTTTTTCATTCTTATTTCTCACTTTCACTCAACTTTCCTACTATTTTTTATCTATCATTTCTTCCCTTCCTTTCAGAAGGATCCTAAATGAATAAACTCCCACAAACTTTCATGATTTGATTTGTTATCGATACTTATCGAGAAAATTAATCTAATAAAAGAAGTCTCATTTCTTTCGTCATAGCTTATTATTATTATTTTTTTATCAATGTTTGTCTATTTATTTACCTATCAGATTTCAGTCTAATACATTATTATTCACAGAAACATCGACAGCAATGACTTGTCACAAACGACTCAACTTAAATCTTAAAATTCGTATTACATGAAACAAACGAAGACCTCCGCTCATTCAAAATTTGTGTCCTCTTTAAGTTTCTTCTTTATTTTCTTGTATGGTGGTGAGTACCCTAGGCAATTTTGTTGAAAACTAGAATGTTGTGAAAAATAAATCCATCCCCTAGCAGGCTGCAAATGATGATATTAACCTGCAGTACCAAAAGTGCCACCAATTAAGGGTACTTCTAGAAACCCAACATAGTTGAGTTGCAGAGAGTTCCTACTTTCCAACGTGCAAATTGAGAAGGAACAGAAGTGCTGGTTGCAAGTTCTGTTCAACGAAACAGAAACAGCCGCTGAGTGCCTTAAGAATTCCACACAATTACGCGAAGACACTGGAATCGATGGGACAAATATGTAAGAGATATGGCAGTGATTCACCATCCTTACATAGTATCGTAACTGCATAGCAGAGAACCACTTCTGGTATGGCAAGTTAACTTGATGAAGCCAAATCAATAGTCGTAACCCAGTCAAGAACTGTTATTTTTCAAATGACTAGGTACGGTAAATTGGAGGAGAAAGTTTGTGCATTGTTTCAACTGATCTCATGAACACTGACTGATCTTTAAGGCTTTTATTGTATCACATTTGTCTTTGCAATTAGCAGTATTCATGGAGCTGCGTGCTATCTTTCAATTACACGCCTACTGTTTCTAAATTCCCCAGAATCCTTCTCGTCCATTCTATATTTATTTGACTGTCCCGTGCCATTTTCCCTGTCTTCGAATCTATGCCAATTACGGTCATTTCCTCGAGACCCTCTACCATTCCCAAAAGACTGACGGGATGACCCACCACGGCTGTTTCGTCGAGACCCTCTGCCATCACCAAATGATCGTCGGGATGGACCATCAAAATCTTCAAAACTCTTCCTGTTACGGCCATTTCCTTTAGAATCCCTACCATTTCTATAAGACTGCTGGGACGATCCATCAAAATCATCACTGAACATATTTTCACGGCGACCACCGGAAAATCCAGAATTCCGGTTTTTGGTGAAGTTTCTTCTCCCAGAATTGTGCCTATTCCCGTTATTCTGTCTGGATGGATTAAATCTGTCCCCTTTATTTTTTCTGAATGAATATGCCTCATGTATGTCATCATCCTCATCGGAGTATAAGCCAGCACCATTGTCACCCTCAGATTCAGAACCAAAGCTTAATTTCTTAGATGGACCTCTGCCATTTCTTCTTCTGCCAGCAGCAGAAACATTCCCAGATTTGAAATTGGAAAGAGTGGACCGTTGTTCTTTCGAAACAAAATCAAGTTCATCATCCTTAGATCCAGAGAACGATGTATTCTTGCGAATTGACCGGGACTGTACACTTCTTTGAGAAGTTGTTCTGTGACTTACGTACTTTTTTTCATCACTACCTTCAATATCTTCTGATTCTGACAAGTTTTCATCTTCGGAGAAATTACTTTTGTATGTTTCCATTGTTCTACCACTATTGTGAGTGGTTTCTAGCTCATAACTATCAACATGATCCTCATCCTCATCCTCAAAATCATCAAACCCTATTCCAGGTTTATGAAAATCACGATTAGCATATTCTTCATCAGGGGATCCTCGTACTCTGTTGTTCTTCTCAAGATTATCTTCCCACCCCCTATGATTTCCATGTTGAGTATTATTATCTGAAGAGAAATTTTCATTTATGGCATGAGTATCCGCATACTCAAAAGCAGCTACATCTGCACCATCTGATTCATTGTCATCAAAGTCAAAATTCCAGGCATTGGAAACCTCTTGTCGGCTGCCCATCTTATCTAACTTGGGTTTGGAACCATGTATTCTATCTTGCATTTTATTCTCCAGAAAGTCATCAGCTGGGCGCTTACATTCACAATGAAAGCATACCATGTTTCTCCTGTAATTCAAGAAGTTGCACCTGCCAGACAAGAAATAACAAGTCAAGCTAAAAACGTTCCAGCAATAGAAGCTTCAGGGCTCACATCAGCGTTACAAAGTTTGGTAAACATAATTCTGCATGCTATTAGTATTAATCATATCACAACATCGTACTTCACACTGTCATAAGCTATTGATACGATCGCTATAAATTAGGGATGAACCTGACAAAGTCCTAGTATCTACCCACCACCCGCATGAAAGTTACCCATTAGTGATTTATACCCGTGTGTATTTATAGATATTTGTGGACTTTTTTTATTTATTTTAAATAAGATTATTTAAAAATAATTCTTTAAACTACAAACTCATAAAAATTAGACCTTAAAGTATAAACCAAATAAATTTGGATAATTAAATATTAATAAAAACAAAATTAATCTTTCCAAAAAAATATATTAAAAAAAGTTATACTACAAAGTATAAACTTAAATAAAATTAATGTCTTTAAAATAAATTTAATTCCATAAGTATAAATAAAAAAAAACATAATACCATAAAATCAAATTTTAATCAATTCTTCAATTGTTAATGTTTTTTCACCAATAACTTTGTCTTGGGTCACTTGATTCTAAAAAATATACATATAAAAATATCCAACAATGGGTAGTGAGTATCCGAAGGTTGGATACCATGATACCATACTCATTCCGTTAACAAGTGGACAATTAAAATACCAGTATGCATTACGGATACCCATTAGGTATCCATTGCAAATTTTACCAGCAAAATATGTAACCTCAAAATTTTGTCATCCGTAATTATAATTGCCAGCTATTCATGAGCACGCACGCACATGTAAAAAGGAGAATGAGGTAGGGGGCAGAAGAGCAGTAACAGTGAAGGTTAATGGTAAAATTGAAGGACTTTAAACTTACTCAGGACACTCCCATTCTCCTGGCAGCAACTGTCTCTTGGGACGCTTGGCATCACACTGTAAGCAAGCAGTATTCTTTGCAAAATTCATGAATTCACACCTAAAGTGTTCAGTAGAATGTTAAGTCAATATCAGGAAAAATCAAATACTATATGGTGATGCCATCCAATGATGACTTATCATACACAACTTATTCCCTAGCCTAATCCTATATATTCAATTATCAAAGGACGAAGAAAAAAAGAAAAATCGACTAGCGACAGCTATCAGGGGTATGCCCAAAAATAAAGGCACTCTGTTCAAAGGAGTGTACCAAGCATAACAAATTTGTTAAAACAATAAAGTTTTCAAATTGAAATTCACTTGAAACTGACAGTGGCCACTGGTCAGTTGGTAAAACTGTTATAGTTATAGCAAATAAATCAGAGAGATTAAGGGACATACTTAGGACACAGCCAGTCCCCCTTTTTCATCTCAACATCATCCCGTCCTATTCGTCTCTTTGGAGGAGGAGGTGGTTGTTTCACTTTTGGTGGTGGTTTTCTAATCACAGGAGGGGTGAGATTTGGATCAATGGGAACTGAACTCAGCTTGACAACCTCATGAAGCAATTTACGAACCACTGTTTTCACAGACTTCTGCTTAAGAAGTGACTTATTGATGACTGAACCATCTACAGGATCAAAACCAAAAGTGAGCAGGAGCCGCATGACATCAAGAGTCCGTGCCTCATCCTCTTTGTTTGTTAGCAGATATGCCCTTTCACAATTGTTTCTCAAGCTGCAGGAACTACAGACCTGATATCAATGAATTTCTCATCAAAATTATACATAATATGTATTTAAATAGAGTAATGCGCTGCTAAACAATGACACCAACTAAGAGAGACGGTAAAGGGGATCTAGCAAATAAAAAAGTGATGCATTAGTAGAAGAGGGATAAAAAGAATGCTAGCAGAGAAAAAAGGTTTCTTGCTGCCAGCCAACCACAAATACAGGCACACGGATACTACTTTAAATATCTAGTGTCCGTTGAATGGCCTAAATCAAAACTTCCCTTCACTTACAAGTGAAGTGGAATAAGAGCTCAAACAAAGAAACTTTCCACATTCACAATTCACACAACCATTAAAAAAGTTAACAGTTATGTTTGGCACCAAACAAATCGTGCAACACTTACATCTCCTTCGTCAAGGTGAGCATGCTTTCTTAAAAGTTTCGCAGAGAAAACCACCTTTCTGTCCATAGTGGGGCATCCATAACCAACCAAAACTTGAATATCCTTCCTCGACAAGGACCTGAAATCAATCATCTAAGGTTTCATCATTGTAGCGCATAGAATCTTCCCATAGACATATTCCTCAATAAAACAAAGCCATAAGCAACAACTACAATATCACTGATAGCATAAGGCGTTCTTAAAATGTCAATCAATCAGAAATTGCCTTTAATAGCAATATCATTGGCCTTTACAATAACTATCTTAAAAGTCATTTCCAAGTTTTTATTGGTTAACGATGTAAAACATTTATTCACTATTGTCACTATGTTGCATAACCGAACCCATTCAATCACTAAAACGGTTTCAACAAACTTGGCTGCACAAACCTCAATATATCAAAACGGTCTCTTCCGTGATTGAGACACGCCATGTGAACGCTCTTGAAATCCTTGGTGAAATCAAATCCTTCAGCAACCTCAGGCGGGTTGAACCCCGAGTCGTGGACCATTTTATCCTCGTCCCTCCTTCTATGGTCGAAGTAATTCTGGTGCACGAGCATTTCCATCAACTGGATCCACTCGGGCCACGGGTGCACGAGCTCCACCTCGTTTTTCGGCGGCGGCTCCGGGGGGGTTTCATCGGCGAGGGAGAGTGGTGGGTCCGGTTGGGTGTCGTCTTGAGGGGGAGCGTCCTTGGATTGGCGCCAGGCTCGAATGCGCTGAAGCGTTTCGTGCTTTTGAGAACGCTCTTTTTCGATGGCATCGATCTGATCGAAGACGAAGCTGAGACGGGCGGAGAGGGAAGAAGGTTTGGGATTAGGGTTAGGGTCTGGTGGGGTTGTGGAGAAAGGTTTGGTGAGAAGGTGAAAGTGGGAAAAAAAGGGTTTAGGGTGTAGGGAACGTCTGGTTAGTAGAAGAGATAACGCACCATAACCATAAGCCATTACTTAGATCACACCACTGTTGTGTTTGGGATTATGACACTATGCTTTCTACTGCAAGCTTAAAACCTCCATGGACACTGTCACAAACCTTAAACCCTACTACTTTGTAATATACTGTGTAGATTGCGCCAAGCCTCAACTCCAACTTTATTTTCTCTTTTTATTTCTTGAATTACATTTCCTCCTGTTTTTTCTTATAGTTTTTTAGACTGAGACGTTAAAAATTAAGGATATTAAATAATAACCAATGTTAATTACCTGGAAATAATATTTCTATTCATTGTTCTTAGAAAAATAGTTATTCATGATACTATGATATGAAGAATAATAGTTGGCATTGAGCTTGTATAATGTGAATAATTTTACATTTTGTCTATACAAGAGTAGACAACATATTGCTCCACTCCTCTCTTTCTCCCTCCCTCTCTGTATATATTATCACGCGTGTTTTCATACAAGTGCTGTAATTTCTTCTTAAAATTAAAGAAAAAGGGTAATTTTAATTACAGAAATAAATTATTTTGGATAACTTTTAATGAATGATTTCTCTATAATATTAAGATTTTGTTGTTATGAGCTCAAAATAATTCGAAACAGTGTTCTGAGAATAAAATTAGAAATTGTCCATATAGATAACAATAATATTTTAAATATTTATTTTTTATTTTATTTCAATTTATCTTATTTCAGTGATAACATATATTTTAGTAATATTACTTCAAAAATTTTAAAATTTCATTTAAATATAAATAATTTTATTGATTAATTAAATAAATTAAATATATAACCCTTATTGTAAATATTTAAATATATTTGACTGCACTAATATTTCAAATTATCTAAAATATATTCAATTATCATACAAATACATAATTAATCATATTATCTAAATTTATAAGAAGTAAAAATATAAAAAAATCAAATAAACAATAGAAAAAAAAACAAGCTATGAAGCACGAGTTAAAAAGAAAAAAAAAAAACTAAAAAATCGCTATAGTGTTATTAGTTGCTAATTGGTTAACTTAAGTTCTGTGTGATGATTGATTCTGACCAAGAGTTTTGAAATTACTATTTTTATTATTAACTTCAGGATACACAATTAGAATTATTTCGTTAGAATTTACTTATAATATTTTTTTTAACTTCTTAATTGTAAAACTTAACTGTTGTATCTCAAATTCAAGTAACAAGAATATAGTAAAGTAAAACAAATACAGCTGGAAATTTACCCATTTATGTCTTTCTTATTTCTATTTAAATATTTTAGATCCTTTTGATGACAAAATAAATAAATAAATAAAGCATTTTTGTTTTTTTTTGTTAAATTTTTAAATCAAATCTAGAACGGTGGTTTCAATTTCAATTTCAACTACTGGAGAATTATGAGAACTAAATATAAACAAAAAGAATTACGAAACTAAGTAATACAATAACTCAATTTAATTTTTTTACATACGGCGTCAAGTAATGTTTTTTTTTAATATCAATTGATTATAAACAAGGAAGTAGAAGGAAAAAACACCTTTAAGCTTTGTCCAGCATTTTCTTTCTAATGATAATTTAATTTTAACATCCCATAACGTAAAAAAGAATTATCGATAACTACTCAACCACTAACATTCAAATTCAATAATTTAATACTAACACTGATAATTTTATCATGCACATCACTCCATAAGTAAATGATACTATAAAAAATATCACTGCTTAAACATTTTTATTACATTTTAAGCAAAGTAGATATGAAAGTCCAATTCCATATACTTGATTTTATAGCATTAATTAATATTTTAAAAAATTCATAGAAGTTAAGCAAGCGTTCTAATGAGACATTTGTCTAAGCTTAAAACTAGATAATATTTAGCTAAAATATTCTTAAACAATAATCTAAACCTTTTTTTTTTTTCAGACTGATCTTTTTAAAAAGGTTGCCGAAACATTTCAACATATTTCAGAACCAAATTTTCAGCCAAAACGTTATTTTTAAGGGAAAATATTAAAAACACTCGCAATCTATGATTGTGTGCAGAATGCAGAGCGCATAATCTCACGAATACACACCCTATGTGTTGATGAAAACAAATTGTAAGAAAAATTGCAGCATTGCTGAATGCACGTCCGCGGGGATTAGCTTAACTTTACACCTGATAAATTACAACATTACAAAATTATACAAATTTGATTTGGCTTATCGCAAAATGGAGATATTTTTACCATTTTGTACAGGAAAATGTTACACTAGCAAGCAAAACAAGCTTTCAGAACCATTCCACTCTGCATCTCGGATACCAGTCTTTATCCGCAGCAACATGGGTGGCAGTTAGCAGTTCTTTCTGAACCTTCTGCCTCTCAAAGAACACCAAGCATGAAATGGACGTGCATTTCACGGCACTTTCAAGAAGCATATCCCCGCCTCCACAATGGTGACATATCTACCAAGAGTTTTAAAAATATAACCATCAACAGAGCAAAAATGAAAAAGCATCACAAAGAATCAAATCTGAGGGATTTACTAAAAAGTAACAAGGTGGTTCATTGATATAACACAAACTTTCTACAAACCTGAACCGATATAGCAGAAGTGGAAAATCGACAGAGAGCCAAATGCAAACCAAAACTAGAAACTAAGCTAAGTAAAAGACAGCCTGTCATACTAAAGCAAATTTCCCCCCCACGAGTGAAATAACAAACAATCCCATTATTAAGAGAAAGAGTTAGACCTGCACAATCTCTAGAATATCCTTAACATAATGAACAATAGATGAAAAACAGGCAAATATACTTACAGCAACAAGATGTTGCATCTCTTGCTCTAACTTCGAAGTCTTACTAATTACTGCTGTTGCAGCAGCTACTTCATTTTCAGAACATTGATTGCATAAACGGGCTGATGCCTGGACCAACCTACCACATAATACACAATGTTTTGAAAGATAGTAATAATCAATTCTGGTTCGATGGGAATTTGAAGTTAATTTATGCTTTGCAGAAGCTTCCCTAGTGGGACGAGGCATCTCTGCAAACCAATGGTTGAGGTCAGCATTGACAAGCCCAAATACCCGCTGTAAAGCTGGTATTATTTGTTTATTAATATAATACAAATCATTTATTCTAAATGGGGAATCAATTGCCAAAACTTCCAATGGATCCACAACCATATCAACCAAACGAGCTCCAGGCTCTCCATGGATTACAACATAGGGTATTCTCTCAGCATAACGCGGTTCTGCCCTAGGGTCAACCATCATTGCCTTAGTGGCCACAATTGCAGCAGGAGGAAGTGATGACATTCTTGCACTGTAGGTACCCAAGCGAACCTCCTTTGCAAAGATAAATTCTTTAAGGCAGAATTTGTCCGAAAGAATCCTCTTCCACTGACGTTGCAAATAAGTCTTCACCTGCAGGCAGCAAATAAAAAGTATCAAGCATTGTTGAAATTTAGGATAGAATATTCTACATTTATTATGTAGTGGTTTATAGGCAACAAAATATTTGATCTAAAGGAAACTATATATCCTCTAATTATTTGTATTTAATGTATTAAACCTATATACACCAATCACCCGCGTCCTCAAACATGGGTTTTCTGCCTTTCAAGTCTCTGTTTCCTTTCACTTCTTTAACAAGCATGAATTCAGATGAAAACAATATTGTAATTTTCAGAACAGATGAAGTATCCAGCACAAATAATTGGAATTCTACTGCTTATTTACATAATTTCTTCTAACAAAGACATTGCTTGTACAAATGATCTAGAATATTGACTTTCCACCGAGACAGTTTCCATTACAATATTTTCACAAAAAAATAAAATAAAATCAGGATAAGTGAATACAACATCCAAGCAACTAATTATGCAGAAAACAATGTGGACAAATACACGAGCACGAATTGCACCAGATTCACACTATGTAGCAGCAAAAAATTTAGAATAATTTAAAATTGAATGCAACTCATTCAAACTCCACCTCACAAAATTTGGCCACAAAGTAACAGGCTTAATATCTAGGGTCCAGCATAAAAGGACAACAAAGAAATACGGGGAGATGTAACCCATAAAATTCAAGTAGGATGAATGAGATGGGTGAGTGCCTCAACTTGTGAAAAAAAGAGAGATATTAGTATGTAATCACAATAATCAGGGTAGCTATAGTCTTTGCATTTTATGACCTGTTATGTATAATAGGTTTCGCCGTGTAATTGATACAGGGAATTCATAAAATGTTTCTCATTTTCTCTCTCTATAACAATTTTTAGACAACTATTACTTTCAATGTGGTGCATAAAAGACGTAATCTGCTAGCATTTATACCTCTAATAAATCCTGTTGCTCAAAAAAGAGCCTCAAAGACTGCTCCATTATCTTTGCAACTGCACCACATGTGTCCCTGCGAACTGTCTCAATACCTTTAGCATCAAAAACAGGTTCAGTTTGATGAGGACTTTCATAACTGTAGCCAACATATCGTTTCTTAGTCAGAAGGAAACATGGGTGATAAACTTTCTCCATCTTCAGGGAGACAGGTTTAGGATTCATAGCAGAGATGGCAGAGGCAATCTCACTCCCAATTTCGAAAGACTCTTTCAAAGTGCGTCCTTTAAGGAGAACAAACATACTGCAGAAAATACAATCATTTTATTAGTTTTTTTTTAATACACAATAAAAAAAATAATCACGAAGGAAGGAAGTGATACTACAATAAAAAATTAGCCACTGGCTATCTTTCTATTGTTACACAACCCAGCCAACCGTACGTAAATGCTGTTGGAAAATATTTAATACATAAGGAATAAAATGAGTTCAAAGAAATGACTTATGATAAAAAAAACGACTACACAATTATGAAATTATTGGCAAAAAGACATCTTTGCGTATGTAATGACAATAAAACCTTGTTATACAAAAGGGGATTCTCTGTAATTTTTATGTAGAATATCTTTATCGTAACCTTACTTGTTTGCTAATTTTACTTTAAGGGGATTGTCTAAGAATAAAGGGAGCTTTTAGCAGTAATAATATAACTTTAGATCTGAAGGTTTCTAAAACCCAACTTCTCTTCCAAACCAATCTCTCTAATTCAATCCCTAAAATCAAACTAACAGTAGTTTTTTGTTAAAAGTAAAATATGAAGATCAGTGAACTTCCAGCATAAGAGACCTGGGTATGCTTTTGGCAAATCTCAGGAGAAAATGAAGATCAGCGAACTTCCAACATAAGAGACCTGGGTATGCTTTTGGCAAATCTCAGGAGACAATATTATAATTTACTCTAATTACACATGGTACTTAGTTACCTATCAGTATCTCCATAAATAACTCTAGCATTCCACTTTTCATGTAGATTTACAAATGAAATAGCCTTTTCCAGTGTACTACGACCACACTGAACAATACTGTCTGCAAGTTCTGCACAGGGCATGCGACCACTAAATCCAGCAGCAGTGTAGCCATATGTTACATTCGCTATGAGCTTCAAAGCAAGCTGTCTCGCATTAAATATCTGAAAAGATAAATATATTACTGGGTAAATTCTACTTAAATGTTTAAATTACGCAAATAAAAGATTCATTCCCTACATCATACACAGCAGATATAAGTAAATTCATGAACTGATAACGGTAAAAATATTTAGCATGCATTTGGTCAGAATATTTTATAAAATTTCTCAATTTCTTGTTTTTTGAAAAAAAATGGGAGGATTCCAGACTACAAGAATCATAATTTAGTGTTTTCTTTTGTACAGTATGAGCAATAAATATCACAAAATAAAACTGTGAAAATAAAGTAAAAAAAAAGAGGAACAAGATCAATCCCTTGTGTATAATGAACACATAGGGTTATGTATCTGTAGATAAGAAACATAAAAAAAGTATGGGCTAAGTCAGTTACATTTGATACTCTCCCTCAAGCTGGTGCATAAAATCGTATATACGAAACTTGTTATAAATATAATCAATTCTAAGTTCCGTACAAATTTAGTGAAATCATATGCTAATTGATTATTTAAAATTAATAAACTCAGTCTTGATGTCTCTAGATACAATCTTTTCTCAAATAAAAATTTCAATTTTTGGTCCTTTCATGAAAGACATGAATTTAGTTAATATGAAGAGTGGCTTGATAGTCACATATAAGTGTCAGCTGAGTGACCTCTTTAAATTGCAATTCTTTAAGTAATTGTATAAGCCAAATAAAATCACAAGTAGTTGAGGTCATATATTTATATTCTGCTTTTGCACTAGATCTCGCCACAACATTTTGTTGCTTGCTCTTCCAAGAGATCAAGTTATCACTAGCAGAGACACAATATCCAGAAGTGGATTTTCTATCAGAAAGAGATCCTGTCCAATCAACTTCAGTATGGTTGTTGTGACCATATAGAAAATCTTTTCCAGGAGAGCCTTTAATATACTTCAATATGCAAAAGACTACATTCCAATTATCTACATTGGGGCATCAAAACATTGACTCACCACACTGATTGCAAAGGAAATGTCGTGACAGGTAAAAGATAGTTTAATTTTCCAACCAATCCTCTATATTTCTCAGAATCTGAGAGAGACTACCCCCGATTAGATAGGAGTTTGGCATTGGGATCCATTAATGTGTCAACAGATTTTAAATTCATTAACCCGATTTCCTTCAAATATCCAATGCATATTTCTTTTGAGAGTTAACAGTACCATTGTTGGATTGTACTAGCTCAATCCCCAAGAAATATCTGAGTTTGCCAAGATCTTTGGTCTGAACGTTACCTGTGAAATGCAATGGTGATCATTGCTTGCAAGAACAATTTCATCAACATATACTACTAGATAGATACACCTAACACTCGATTAACGATACAAAAATGAATGATCTACCTCACTACGAGTCATACCAAATTGTTGAATAACATTGCTAAGTTTTCCAAACCAGACCTTAGGAAATTGTTTGAGGTCATATAATGATTTGCAGACACAATATACCAATGCAGAAGACTTCCCCTGGCCAACAAAACTTGGAGGTTGTTCCATATAAATTTCTTCCTGCAAATCCCTATTAAGAAAAGTATTTTTGGCATCCACAGTTGATAGAGAGACCATCGTTGAAGAGTAGTCGTGGCTATGAATAAGCAAACACAAGCCATCTTTGCCATTGGAGAAAAAGTATCACCATAGTTCAAATAAAAAAAGTGTGTAACCTTTAGCTACAAGTTAAGCTTTGAGACGATCAATAGTACCATTAGAACAATTTTTATAGCAAAAATCCACTACGACCAACACAATAGATTTTCCAGAAGGTAAAGAAACAAGTTCCTAAGTCCCACTATTCTGAAGAGCACTTATTTCATCAAGCATGGCCTGCCAACCAGGGTGGGCTAAGGCATCACCTACAAATTTTAAAATTGACACAGAAGAAATAGACGAAAGGCATGGTTGAGTATAATGAGAAGAGAAATTACAAGTAGAGCGTCTACCTTTACGGATGACAATGGAAATTTCAGGTTCAATGCACAGCTAGAGGGGATGGAGGAGTTGGCACTAGAAGAGAGTCATCTGGTGGACGATGAAAGTTTGTCAACGACTGTATACCTGAAGGGTTGGTGGAGGTGGGTAATCTTTAGGTGCACTAGACACAAGAGGATCATAGACAACTAGGATATTTACTTCATCAGATGAAAACGCAAGAGGAGAAGGAGGAGGCTTAAATGGAAATACTTAGTGAAAATGACATCTACTGAAATGAAATAGCAGTTAAGAGAAGGAGTGAAACATTATATCCCTTTTGTGATCTAGCAAACCTCAAAAAGACACATTTGTGTGACCTATGGACAATTTATCAAGACCAGGACTAATATTACAAATAAAGGATGTGGATTCAAAAGCTTTAAGAAATAAGGGATGGAAAGGTTCATGACATTGGAAGAGGAGAGAGAAAAACATTGGAAGAGAAAGAAAAACCCTAAAAAATCAAACAAACTCCAATTAGGATGACAATGGCAAATCTAGAACGAGGATGACAAGGCGATTCTGATGTCGGTAATTGCAGCAATAAGAGGGTTCAGACACGCTACCACGCGGGTGGTGACGCGGTGTGGAGAAGCGCATTGAAGCTCCGATTGTTGTGATATTTGAAGCATGGTCGTCACTTGGCCGTTCCAAATGGCGGATGCAGCAGAAAAAAAATCACCGGTGAACAGTGGGTTCACCAGGAAGTAAAGGATTTTACCTAGCTCTAGATACCATGTGAAAATAAAGTAAAAAAGGAGGCATATGATTAATATCTTGTATATAATGAACACAGGGCTATGTATTTATAGATAAGAAAAATACAAAAAATATGGACTAAACCCGTTACATCTAACAAAGATAAAAGAGCATGGATTCTAGATATTTGTACTCAAAAAAGACTGGGCACAATGGAAAAGCATTCAATTCCAATTCAAATCCATACCCGCTGAAGAACTTTCTCTGCAGGAGCCAATTTTTTTATTGCTTGTTTTACCATAATTCTAGTAGTTAAGATTTCTTCCAATAAGCGAGGCAGTATACCTTTTCGAACCTGTATGACACAGTACAGTACATATTAATGTAACTTCATCCTTTCCACGAAAGTTACTTACAATAATACATGAAACATTTTCTGTGGCTAAAAGATACAAACAAATATATAAATGCCGATTGGGTTATAGAAAAAGGTTGCCGTAACAGTTTGTTGTACAGAGAAACGGAAACAATAACTAGTACTAATCATGATGAAACAAAATGCTGTGTACGGTCTTTAGGATATGGACAGTGACCAGTTAAACAAAAACTATCTACATAATTTTCAGTAATTAAAAGTTCTGCAAATATAAGTCATTCATTCAGCTCCATTAATATTAAGTTCAAGAATCCTTCATCTGTGTGTGCACAAATAATTACATAGAAGATGGAAGACAGTGGGTCAAGATTCAAGGCTACTATACAGAAAAATAAAAGATTGAGTGAATACACTGGTCAGATGATGAGAAACTAGCCCCACAATTTACAGTTCTGTGAAATCTATGGCATTCATTCAGTTCCATTAATATTAAGTCCAGCACTTCAAAATATCAAATGAGAATAAGAAAAGAAAAGGATATTGAGTGAATCACCTTGGAAGGTACAAACATAACACCATTTGGAGTGAGCAAGATTTGATCCTTTAACTCCTGCAGGACATGCTGCTCCGGTGAGAATGGACTAACCCCAAGTATATTGGCCTTTGATCCCACAACTTTACCCAGACAAGTGCAGAAGCAAAGATTGTATGCAATTATCATGGATGGATATAAAGACTGGAAGTCAAGCACAACAACAGGATCTGAATAAAATCCAGATTCTGGTTCCATTACTAGAGGAAGGCACTCCATAGCAGGTTGAGAAGCAACCTAGATGAGACAAAAATGAGTTATTGACCCCTTGGGTACAGGTGATGAAAGCAAGCATTAAAAAGACCATAAAGGAAGCATCAGAATAACAAAAAATACAAGGGACAACTTGATAAATTGAACAGAAATGCATCTCGAAACTGTTTCAATGGTGAATAAGTGAAACAAATGTTAATAGAGATAAAAACTTATTAAACAAAATGATTGGATTGGTAACCTCGTGATGCACTGAATAAAAACCCAACCAAGAACATTTTATTGTTAAAGTTTTTTTTCTTTATCAAACCCAATCTCCTTTCTCATAAAAATAACACAAGAAATTAGAAAAATGAGGAGAGAAAATGACAGGTTTCAACATGGTTGTCGTATTGCATTCAATATTAGTAGCAGACATGCAGGGTATGCTCTGAATTATAAATTTGAAGAACCTCCCTCCTCCCCTCTTTAAATTATAAGTGTCCTTTTTTTGGGTATGAGTGGGGAAGGAAAAGCTTGGGAGAGTATTGAGGGGAGTGTTGGTTGTGGCATGAGAGGAAATGCTAGTGAAATTTTGTTTGAACATCTTATTAAAATTTGTATTTTTCTTTTTTAGTTTCGAGATCTACTTCTTCCTTGTGTCAAAGAACACCAGTTTATCAAATAAGGGTTTCTTAGTTATAAGAACATCATCTAAAAGAAATAAAATAAATAAAAAATGGTATGAAACATTAAATAACTGAATACTGCAAAAACATATATTACAAATGACAAATGAAATCATGTCAGGAGGATCGGTGGACAATTGAAAATGTTACAGAGTTTAACTCAACACTGTCAAGATAAGGAAAAGACATCCAGACTAATGTCACTGTATACAATCTTATTATGCTTTAGGGAGCTACAGTCAGGTTGTTGTCTTGTGATATAGAATAGAGGTCACAGTTTCAAATTCTAAAAATAGCCACTCTGCTAGCAAAGGTAAGGTTGCGTACATTTACTTTCCCCAGACCCCACCAGGAGAGAGCATGATACACTGGAGTGTGGACAGCACTTCCATAAAATCTTGTTAGGCTTGGTTATTATATCATTACAAACATTCAACATCGTAATCAGTTATCTACAAATGAAAAGGAAATAATAAGGGAACTGTGAGAACCTGTTGATTTCCAGGTGAGATGGCAAGATAATTTTGTGTATGGGCCAACCTCAGAAACATGGATTCAACACGGTATTGTGATCCTCGAGAGAGAACAGAGAAAAACTCTATGCCAAAGACACGAGCAAGTTCAGATGTTCGATTCACCTGCAGAAGAAAAATAAACAAGAATATGGAAAGCCTATAAATTAAAGAAGAAAATGTAAATGCTACTTAAAGCGGAACAAACCTAATTAAGGAATCCAAGTAGACTTGGGCTTGCATGAACAATGTGGATGAAGGAACTTGTTCGAATTATTTTGAAATATCACAAGATTTTGTATGTACATTTATGATAATGGTAGTAATGGTTATTCTCTGTATTTGACTATATAAGTAAAAGCTTGTTTGAGAAACAAATTCACCATGTTTCATTCTTTTCTCTCTCTTGGAACACATATATTACTCTATCATTCATTAGATTTAAAGAGAGATGCTTAAAATAACTTGTGAGAAACTTCAAAAGCATGTGTAAATAATTGCAAACACGTTTTTGAAATTTCAATGCACACAAATAAGACTAGATTCTGGTAATATTGTAGCCATAACACGCACTTAAACGGTAAATCCTTATTTTGACAATAAGCCTATAATGCTACCTTACCATATCAAGTTGGTTTAATATCTCAAGGTTCAGCTTTGCCCTCTCTATAACATATTTGATACACCGATATCTTGCTCGTCCAGGACCACTTGAAAACCATTTTGTCAGCACTTTATGGTGAAATGAAGGAACTTTCCTCCTCAATACAGATTCAGCTACAGATTCAACAGAATATAAGTTCAACTTAACTTCTCCACGGATCAATCGCCATACATTAAGGACAATTCTGCCTCCTACATGAACTCCACTAGCATGTGTACGTCCCCATTCATCCTCAATTATTGAATTTTCTGGCACACAACAATCTAGACTAGGCGTGTCATGATCCAGCTCCAAGATATCTTTTTCAGAAGTTTTCATATCTTCAGAAGCAACCAAAGACTCAGAAGGAGTGCGAGACAGATTATTAAGTAATCCCAAACCAAGATGCGATGCTCTTTCTGCTAGAAAACCAAGAGAACTCCCTTGAATATCCCAACCCATCAAAATATCTGGGTCAGATGAAGACACAATCTTTATAAATTCTTTTAACAATAGCATCTCATCAGTGAAGACCAATACTTTCGAGCCAGATAGACCATCACAATTTCTGCAAACCAATGAAGAATAAGAACAACATTTTTTTTAAATGTGATCATCCTGTAAGAGATATAGACTCATAGTATATACGAATATACAAACTTTTGTCAACAATAGAAAACCAATCAAGAAAGAAAATGGGTATACAAAGAGACATCACCATACCTCTGACAAGGTACAAATTTACTGTGTAAAAGAACTAGAACTTCAACAATAGAATCACTATCGTTCTGAAAACCAAGAGCTATAATGTTGATGCCATCAAATTGAGGATCAGGTAAAAGGTCTCCTCTAGATTCTGCAAGAATCTACCAGTTAAAGGCCAGTTAGACTTATACCTATGTGAGAAACAATCCTATAAAGATTTTAATTTAAAAAAAAAAAAACAGCAAAAGCTTATTTAAAATTTAAAAATATAGTTCAAAGATAATAAAACTTAAAAGTTAAAAAAAAAAAAAACACATTATATTGTAATAACAAGCACTAAAAGTCATATATTCCATAATCCTATAAAAAAGATTTTGATCCCTCCTTAAAGTATTAGTATAAGCAGGTAATGACTAGTATCCTTCGGTTTTTAATTCAATATAATAAAAAATTAATGGATAATCTTTTGACTACAACTATAGATAGCAAGTTGAGTTAACAAACACCATAAAGTAATAATAGTAATAACTAGTAACAAAAGAACTCAACATGATGGCTGAGTTATTAACGTCATATCAAGGATCTGGTTCATAGGAAATGACGGGAAAAAGTTGTTTTCAACACCAAATACCCAAACTAAGGTCTTCAATTCAGAATCCAACATGCAAATTTGATAGATGTGAAAGAAATTTAGAAGCTATGCACATCTTAGCTTGAAAAGAAAAAGAAAGTACAATCTCCAATACCTCTATACTAAGTAATGTCAGTTGCTGTCCACAGCCAACACTTGCAGGGTCTCGAAATCCAATTTGACTTAGAGGGGTAAAGCTTGATTTTCCATCCGGGGCTGATGTCTGAGAAGTATCTTGTGAGTCATCTGGGTGTGTTTTCACTCTTTCTATTTGTCCTTCTCCATTGCATGGAGGCCTCTTTTCTGTATCAGCATCTTCAAGCAGCTTAAGCCTAAGAGGAGGTTCAGTCTCAGAAGCGCATTTAGGTACATCCTTGTTCTCTGCATCTGGTTCTTGATGTATATGATCAGGAATATGCCCTGAAGAGAGAAGATTACTATAGCCATATCTAGGTTACCCTGTCATAATTGTTATAGATGTACAAAAATGTTTTTATTTGTTTAAGTTCTGTATATTAGCTGTATGCATTATTTTTTTTTTTTCATAAGCTGTAAAAGCTTGTGAAACAAGCTCTTTAATTACTAAAATTAAAAACAGTGTATGACCGACTAAGACATGAACTCCATTCTTGACCTTTATACTATCTCTTGTTAACAATAATAAACTGGCTGAAAGAAAGCCAACACTTTGCCAGTGATCAACTTATAAACTGAATTGAGAAAAACATAGTACCTTTCGGATATGAAGACAACGTTTTTCTTTAGTGAATTTCCTAGAGCAAGTAATATGGGTGAAAACAAATCACTGATCAGGTATGAAATGCGCATATGGTTTAGGAGATACCTTTCTCATTACAAAGTAGCCATCTATGCACAGTATCCACAGAAGGAGGCAAAATTTTAGGTGTTAATAGGTACACGTGAGAACCATCATTTTGATAGTGAGTGGTGGCAACCTTTGTCCCATTAGATGTAAAGGTTTTATTTGTAACATATTCATTGCAAGTTTCCATCCCTTTCTTAGAATTCCTTGCAGAAATCGGAAGAAATACATCCAGATCATCCCCTTCAAGTAATAAATACAAGCCCATGTGAAGTTTCATCAAAAACACAATAAGATCAGACCACAAAACTTAGAAGCATAACAAACTAAAATCAATAACCATCACCAAGTATCCTCCACCACATGGGTATCAACTACATAACATACAAAGATTGACTCTAGAAATTTCAATAAAATGCTTTGTCTGTGTGTTTGGATGGAGAACTTTTAAAGAGTCATTTGCTTTAGTAGAGAATTTGAAATGCTTTATGACAAAATATGGTGTTCTGAAGAGAGAATTTTAAAAGAAATGAAAACGTTAGGAATTTATAAAATTAATTTGATTATTTAAAATTAGAGAATTTCAACTTCCACCTAAAAAGTAAAAATTTGAAAATTTCCATATTTTCTCTTCAACTTTGCCCAAGTCTGGGTGTTGTCAACTCAACATTCATATTTTTTTATCTGTCAAAGTTACTTTTTTTAAATACAAGTTAGTATTATTTCTAATTTGATGTTTGTCAAGATTTCTTTATCAACATTAATAGTTTTTTTTTTTTTTCAACTGATGTCAATCATGATTTTTTCAATTGACAGCAAGTAAAATTATTTCTCAACCAACGTCGATCAGAATGTAAATCAAATTTTTTGCTTGACCAACATTAATCAAAGTTTTCACAACCAACATTGGAAATACTATTTTCAAATTGATATCAACCAAAGTTTATATATTGATGCCAATAAGACCATTTTTTACCAATGTAAGTCAGGGTTTTCTAATCTGACACCAATAGAGGTTATTTTTTGTTAGACGTTATTGGGACTACTTATTTGCCGATGTAGGCCAAAGCTCTTCAGAGTTTACCTCTGTTAGGGTTTTACCGACCAATGACAATGGATCTATTTTTCAGTGTGTGCCGACCAGATTATTTCAGTAGAAGTTTGTAGTGGTTATGTTTTGTTGATGTTTCCAGTGATTTCTTTTTATTGACGTCCCTAGTGCTATTTGGTGATAATTTTTATATTTGGTGGTAATTGAAATACTTTATCCAAACAAAAAAAATTAAAATTTAATAAATTCGAATTGTTGTTTTATCCAACCAAAACATTTAAAAAATTAAACAATTTGAAAGGAAAGCAACTCAAATTTAAGGTATTTGAATATCCTGGAAATTGTGAAATTCCCTATCCAACAAAAAGTTACTTCCAGGGTGGGTCAATCAAGTCACGAAGATTCATTAAGATGATAGTGGGCCTCTAAATGTAGATATGATTAAGACGAACAAGAGTAGGACGTCCATTATTAAAATAATTGTTTGCAAGAACTTAGCCTCATGAGTTTCTATCAGATATTAGCATTCACAATACTACTTCCTATTTGTCTTCCAGCAAAAACAATGCCAAAAAAGCAGGTATCCACCAGTGCAAATTTATTGACAATGTGGCCATTTCAAATAAATCAGTATTCAATCCAAATGATGAAGTGTAAGAAGTCAATGAAAGGATATTTGCTATAAACTTTTTCTTAAATGGTTGGACTTCTACACAAATAGAGCAACATAAAAGCACTACCTCGGTGTCCTTTGTAAGGGCTGTACACTGGCCCTTCCAGAAATGGTAGGTTAAGTGCCACAGAAAAATATTGAAAAGGCTGGCTTAATATTATTACATAACCTAGCTCGAGATAGGCTCAATTGTTTAACAAGGTATGCCATGAGACTACATCACAGATTAACCAAGATTCCTTTTGGAGAAACATAAACCCAAAACCAATTCAATGTATACAGCAAAAATAGAAACAATGGAAACAAAGGAAAAAAAGGGGAAAATTGGATCAAAGAGGATAAAGTTAAAACCTGGCATTTCATCAGGGCTGTCTTCAACCAAATGTAAATGGGTATTAGAGGTTGTACTTTCAAGATTCTTATCAGCCGGAGGGTTCTTGCTTGTGGTCATTTCAGTTATTTTCATGTGATTACCCTTTAGGTCAGTGGGTTCAGAGCCAATAATCTCATGCAACAAATTTTCACCCACATTTTGATTATCCACCTTTTCACTAAACAATACTTGCACATCATTTGCATCACTTTTCTTCACAGAATTCTCACAAAACGTCCTCTGATCATGTTGCACAAATGATAAGCTTTGGGGAGAACTTTGACCCACAAAATTATATTTACCAGACACACTATCAATAATGAATGAGCTTTTAACACTAGTTGAAGCAGAAGAATCAGTTTGTGGACTCCGCTCGGGAGCTTTGACTTCATGAACAGCAGCTGTTCTCAACCGTGTGTCTAAAAAGGGACTTTGGATACAGGCGTCAGAAGCTACATGGTTTGTAAAAGTTGAGCCAACCTTAAGGTTTTCACCCATGCTAGCCACAGATTGTTCTATGGAATCAAATAAACATAATTTTTCAGGCTTATGGGGGCCTGGTTCATCATTCATTAAAGCAGAACCTCCTTCTGTACAGTTCCTCAACTCTGTACTTGCTTCTATACCTTCCATTTCATGTTCACCAAAACATTCATCTTTTGGCCTACCAGCTTGTAAAGGAGCGTCAGTTCCAGTTGAAAGGAGCAGTTTCCCATGAAATAAATTAGCATGATTGCTAACTTCATCTTCACAAATCTTTTGGTTTTCCATTTCTTCTTCATCAGTTTGCATTGTTTTTAAATCCAGTTGTTTTTGCCAAAAGCATGCATTTAGTTCCTCATGTCTGTCTAAAAGAAGCTTTTTAGTAGTTCCAGGCTCATATTCAGCTTGTTCAACTCGATAAGATCGCTTTCGCCTCATCAAGTCCCGCAAAGAACAGTTAACTGATGTGTGTACTTCTTTTGAATCTGAAGTATTTTTGTCCTTGTTCCTTATAATAAAAGCACTATTTCTAACCTCATTTATGTTCAGGTGATCTGAGCGAGCATAATCTCCAATATCACTTTCAACAGGATGAGTCACAGGTAAAGTAGCTTGTTCTCCATCGTTATTGACCTGATCAATCGTGGATAAAGGCAAAGACCCGCATTTTTTGTTCCTTATATCTTTACTGACTGTACTCGCGCCAGTACTGTGCAGAACATGGTACTCAGAGGCACTTTTGAATTCACTGTTTATCTCTGCTAGAGAAGAGGTTCCAGCCAAACCATCGCATTGACCTGAGAACTCATCATCATTAGAACCATCAACTTGGGGTAATTTCCTGTTTGATGAAGTTACAATAGGATAATTGTGACCAAAGGAAAGAGAAGGCTTTTCCTTTGGTAACTCCAACTCAAGCATATCATCAGTTGAATCTAGAATATCCTGACATTCCTTCTGGGACTCACTCTCATAAGCCATATTAGCTTCCTCCAGCACCTTATCAATTGTTGCAGAAGGCAACAAGGGAGTCAAGATTGTTTCATAAGCAAGTTCATCATCAGAGTTTATATCCTCTGCAGCTTGAGAAGTTGCAAGCCACTTCAGAAGATTTTTCGCTTCCTTATCAGCAGCCTAAAAAGCAGGAAATATAGAAATCTAAGAAAATTTTGATAGACCAAATTGTTTAAAAGAGAATCAAAGGTTGAATGGCGCCATGATAACTCTAACATCCCTGTGGCTTCATTTAGTCCTTCAGATATTCTTGCAGGACTGTTTTCAAGAAAAACAATAAACAACAGGTTCTTATTTCCTTATTCCTATAACAGGTTCTTCAGAAATTTACGATAGTTCATGAGAAAATATACAAATACAGTTTTAAATATAAATAATATGAAAAAATGTATCCATGAGTAAAACCCTAGGGAAAATATTTACTGCTTAAAATAGTTTAAATAATCTTTATCAACTCTTGTAATGAGGGTAAGCAATGCATGAAATAATTGGGATTAAAGTTCAGATATATTACTGCATGTGAATGTACACCCGCAGAAAAGTTAAACCTTACACAATTTAGTAATTAAGATGTAGACAATCAGCAATATAAAATAGTGAAGGTAGGTCATTACAAGCAAGCATTTACAGAAAGATAGAGGATGTAACATAAAACAATCCCTCTGAGTAGATCTTCCATGGGATCCTAACTGGAGCAACTAATCACAGCAAGATATATTTTAAGAAAGGGATGACGAAGTGTACTTTTGTCATTTTGTAGGCAACATATACAAAATACAGAGAAAACACACACAGAGACTATGAAATAAGAAATCCTTAACAATACCCAACCCCTGAAGAGGATTATTTTGTTGAAGAACAAGGTAAGCATCATTATGAAAATATCTTGCTATACATAATAGAAGAAAAATCACGGAAAAAGCTATTGCCTTTATGTCCATTGATCCAATAATTTCAGTTGACTGAATTTCATCCATAGTCAACATTTCAAGTTTGGCGTCAGTCCCTTCCTTTTGCAATTTGGCATTTTTGCATAATGTAGCAGGGGGTGATGCTGAGCCTATTATGTCTGTTTCTCTGCAACAATTCAAGGGTTCTAATGCTTAACAACATGAGCAAAATATAATAAATTTTTCATCATGTAATAATAAATCGCTTCATATAACCTCCAGTCCTTCCCAGAAGGAGTACAAAATAAAGAGGTTCCAGCTTCACTGCATAATTCAATAAATTTTTCCTCAAAGTCAAGACCAACAGAGAAGAGTTTCATAACATCTTCTGGAAGTGGTTTGCCAGGATCAGAAGGCATGGTAGCCTCATGAATCTCAGTCCGTTTCTGTTGTTCCTGAAACAATTAAGGAAATTAATTTAGATAAAACCCAAACAAATAACATGCAAAATAGAGATACAGAAAGATCAATCATGATAAGCTACCTCCCATATTGGTACAAGTGACTGAACCATGTTAACATCTGAGCATGTTTGTGAGAGAGATGAATACATTTTAAACTGCTGATTAAGAATCTCTGCCACAACAGATATGTTTTCATAAGGAAAACAACAGTAGCAGAAGACACCATTACATATTTAAGTATATATGTGTGCATGCACATTTGTGTTTGTGTCAGAATGGCCATGAAACCAGACAAACCATCCACGGAAGTATCTCCTTCAAGCTCACAGATGCTTTGGCGTTTAGGACAGTGAGCCTCATCTTTTGAAGAAGCACTGGATTTGCTTGGGGGTAACCATATCCACTCAGATGGAATCAGGGAAGACACCCACAATTTTGACTCTAAACATGCATCAGCAAGTGGATCTGCCTAATCAAAATATTACAGCATCAAATATAAATAAGGGACATATATATCATTGAAAAAGATAACAGTTTGTTAGTTAAACAATACAGGGAATTTAGAGGGACTTTGAAAACAAAAAATGTGAAAGTCAACATACCTTTGTATGCTGGTCGTCAATATTTAATTTCTTGCAAGTGTCAGGTATGGGGTGGCGGAATTTCATCTTTGATAGGTGCAATTGACCCATGCCATATAAGTTGTAATCAACCTAACACAACAAAACAAAGTGTATAATTTACAAACATAAGAAAAAACTAGGCAAAAGTGTGTTGCGCAATTTTGCATTTGGGCTAAAGGCAATCATGTACAGAACATTCATGGAGATATACATTCAGTTTATTTGTTCACATAAGTAGCCCAAAGGAAATGTCAATAAACCAATTGAACCTAATAATGAAAGGGAATAAATAAATATATTATTAATAACAATCATGCCAATTACATTCTCAACTACTCTATTGTAACAGTCACATTCTCTTAAAAAAAGTCAATAAAATCTGATGGAATGAACGTGAAGATCTTAAGGATACTTTTTTCCTAATTACTATGGAGATATTAGAATATTTTTATCCAAATAACCCCCTATGTATGTACAACAAATATCAAATGTCACTTCACACAAACCATTAACCAATTAGTTATCAAAATGTAAAAATGGAAATGAGTAAATCATAAGACAATAAATGCAGCACAAATAACAAATAACATAAGCACATGACAGCAGCTGGATGTTCCAAACCCAACCAAGTAAATCCAAACCATATAAATAATAAGAAATGGAAAAACATAAAATTATACTGATTAATTTCAGCAGATCAATGCAGCCAGATACATAAAAATTTTCGGTTTTGTATGATGTTATGCAAGGACGGTGGCTAGTTTAATCAGAAAACCATCATATAATTTTTTGTTTCACTTAAACTTTCAGATACAATAAATCATACGAATGTACATACCAGAAACTGAAGAATAAAGGGAATATGTGATTCATATGGCTGTAAACTTTTATCAAGAACAGCACCAGCCTGAAAAAGAAAATGTCAAGATGAAAGCTTATTCTTTGTAACATCAAATTAAGCTGTACTAAATTCAATAAATACTTCCCACTTGTGAACAAAAAATTGGACATTTTGAAACAAGCATCAAACTTATAAGAAATGTCCAGAAATTGTACCAAGAGAAGACTAGCTGCACGGGAAACATCTTGAGGATAATATCTTGAGCACCAGTCAAGGCTAACTTTTATTTTGGGTAAGAAGGTTTTCATGATTTAAGCATGCCATCATCTTAGCTTGTAGATACGAGTGGTATATATGCATGACGTGCAACTATGCATGTGAAAACATATTACAAATAAAAAATGTGTACAAAATATCAGGATAGTGGATACAAGTATATCTTTACAAATAACTCCTCAAGTGAATGATGGCCATAAAATTTCCTTGCTCGTACAATGCTGCATCCATGTACATGTTGTCTCGTCGAACCAGCACTGCCTTTAAGCTGTAGAAGTTGCAACCAAATGTCACATCTTTATTCTTTAATATAAGAAACTGTATATATTAAGCATAAACACACAAAAAAGTGAAATAGAGGCTACTAAACACTTTCTAACTCGTGCAAGGATACCTTTAAGGCTTTCTCAAGAGAAGCAGCTACCTTATAGGTGAATGCATCACCTGTGCAACAACCAGAAAAATTTAATCCGCATATCAAATATAAATATGAAGATACAAACGACGCTTGATACAGACAAAAAAAAGATACCGGTCAATGTGATTTGCTATTACCTTGGTCCAGTTGAAGTGGTATATCTGAACACGGCACATACAAATAGGGTAAAGCCTACGATGAATAATGACAAAAAACAATTTAAGTGCAACAACAGTTCCATATGAAAGATTTCGCTTATTACAAAATAGTTAAACTGTTTGTATTGCATTTATGGTAAAAAAAAAAAAGCTATGACTTGAAATTAAACTCGATGAGGAAAACAGGGAAGTAAATATGAACCATAACGAGTAATGCATAGTTTCTAAACCGAATATGGTTTAAAAGATAAAGAAATTCACGTGTGATCTTACTCGATGCATGTGCAAGCAAGTTTTCTGGCCAGCAGGAGTAGGACCATACACTCTTATCACAGGCACCTCGTTCACCTTTCCACCTAAGTAAAAAAAATAACGAAACAATGAAACGTAAACTAGTGCACAGTGAGATGAACACTTAAAGTTTGAAACGCGGAATGAACCCGGACAGAGTTCAATTGTTCTTGGAAAGTGAAAAAAACTTAGGGCTGGATTCGTACCGTGGAAGCTACTATAACAGATATCGGCGTCAGGGATTGGCGGCGCCATGTAATAGTCGATGGAGACAATCCGCATGGTGAAGATCTCAGTATTGGACTGTGAATCTGACATGGTTTACATTCACTTATGTTTCTTCGGTGGAAGAAGAGTGACGAGAGAATGAAGACGGTGGAAGCTTTCGTCTATTTATTTTGGCGCTAGGTAGTTAGGAGAAGTCAATTTAACTTTAAAACTTCTCCCTCACGCTTAGTTCTCATTTTTATTTTTTTTTTTCTTTTGCTCTTTTCAGTGCTACCTTCTAAGGGCCGAAATCGAAGTTTTGCTTCCTGCACTTCGATAATTACTAATTACAGCCCATACTAAGTAAGGAGACTAAAATACCCTCCGCTGCCACCATTTTCCATTGTGTTACACTCTTGAAGAGGAAAAAAAAGAGAGAAAATCGTTCGGAAATGTTCGTTCCAAAAGTTAGTATTTATGATTAAAAAAATTTATAGTTTATTTCAGATTATATCTCATATGTTCTAAAAAGTTGGTTCTGAAAATTTATATTTCAAAAATTTCGTTCAAAAATTATGCTTTAGAAATTAGGTTTTAAAAATTCTAGAGACGGAAGATATTTAGAACAGGTATGTGAAAGTCAATTTTAAAAATTATAAGGGTGCGTTTAGAAATTATGGAGTACCTGAATTTGGGTCGTATTTTATCATCTGGTTCAAATATTTAATGTTATTTTTCACTTATTAAATTATGTTATTCTTTTTTGTATGCAATATTTTTGTCATTTATAATTTATCCTATTTAAAATTTTAATTTTAAATGTTCCCGTTTCAGATATATTGAATTTTAAAATTATATAGTCTTAATCAATTATAATTTAAATTTAAATTTAATAGAAAATCGAGAAAGCGGTTAAAAAGTTTTTTAAGCATTTTAATCTTCGGGTAAACCCATGGACTAGTTCTATCTCTTCTCTAAAGATTTTTACTTTGGAATCTCTAAATAAAGATATTTAAATTAGAGGTTTTTTTTGTGTTTTATGTGTTATTTGTGTAAAAAATAAGAAGAATATATTTTTCATCTTTTCTTTGATTACTTTGTCACCTTTTAGATTTGGAATATACTAAATAGTTTTTTTTGTGAGTTTTCTCATCTTTCTTAATGCTTACAGAGAGTCCCTTAATTAATATTGTGAGACTGACAACTATTAGTTACTTTATTTGGTGATAAATCATGTTAAATTTCAGGAAAACATTTATATCTGCTCGGCTAAAGGTTTTATCGAGATGACAGGTAATTCTTCCAGAAAACATATGTCCAATAACATTATTGACTTCTCTTATTTGAAGTTACTTTTTTATATCACCACGCTGTTGGAAAGAAATATCTCCTATTTCGGTTATTTAGGAATTTCCTCGTGTCAATCGAGTGAAAGTCAACACTAATGGTGCTGCTAGAGGGTGTCTGGATTTTTTGAGCATGTGTAGGTATTTTTCGGTTAGCAAGGGTGAATATATAGGTAGTTTCTCCTATTTCTTTGGGGTGCAAAAGTCTTTATATGCTGGTTATGAGAGTCATTTTGGCTATTGAGTTTGATTGGAACAAAGACTTTAGACGTTTGAGGATGACTCTTCCCTGTTTTGTCAAGTATTTAGTTTACTTATTCTCATTCTGTAATCTTTGAGAGGGAGACGGAGAAAGTGTATAAAGATATCTCAAGAAATTGAGTTTAAAGTTTCTCTTATATTTCTTGAGGAAAACCATTATGCTGACAAGTTGACTTCACTAGGTCTAGAGAATAAATTATATCGTAACTGGTATAATGTTTTACCTTATGTTATTTAATTAGACTTTTTCTGTAATAGATATCAACTTCCTTCATTTTACTTAACTTGATTGGGAAATGCTTGTCATCTTTTTTTACCAATGTCACCGTTTAGCGTAATCAATTTTTTAAAAATAAAAAAATAAAAAGATAAAATTTTGACTCATCTCGATTGATAACCTTATTCAAAGCATTTGACATTCCACACAATAAATTATTTTTACATTATACATATAAACAGTAAATGAAACCGTATGCAGAAACAATAAATAATAATGGAGATTCAGAAAGCTAATTATCCTTAGGTAGAAAAAATATGCATCATGGTGGTCCTACATGCAAGCCCTTTTATATTGCGACGCTGTTGGGAATTCCCATGCCAGTGAGTCCAGTTTTGCTGCTAGGATAAAGTAAAGTGTATGGCATGTTAACTGGTCCAACTCGGTTTTTGTGTTTCCCATCATTGTTCATTGTCACAATCCTTTCCTCAATTTCACCCAGCCTTTTTCCAAACCTCTCAAAAGCTTCCAATGGTCCCACATCGGAAGTCCAGTTAGGAGTGTCTCTCTGTCCAAGGTACACCTCATCAGAAGAGTGCTTGGACAATATTTCTATGAGTGAAATGCCTATAAGGGTCTGCAACTGTGCTGTGATTGTTTTCAGAAAAGCCTTCTCAGGGTTCTTCACAAGTTCATCATATTCTGGAGTTCCTTCCTCAGGCATGAATCTTCGGCTTATGGTTGGACGGTTTGGAAGGAAACCTGCATAAGGGTATTGCCCAAAGTTGGTGGATGCATGCAGGGCTGAAGCAACCCATATAACGATAGTGCACACTTCTACGAGGTCTTCACGAGTATGCATCTTTGGCCACCAAGGCTCGTTTTTCTTGTCACCGTGACCCTCCTCTCTTAACTCCTTCCACCAAGATTGTAGTTCTGGATCTTTCTTAACTGTGTCATCTTCCTTGTAGTAAAAGGAGCAATATTCCTGAACCCAGTCCTTTATGGCAATCCAAATCTCAAGCCCGTCAACAGCGTATGGGTAATCCTCAATCACAAGTCGAAGGCCGTGTCGAGAACTAGAATCTTTAACAGCCATTCCTCTGATAGAAGCAACTATGTATCATTAGCACATTAAGATTGGATATATATATATATATATATATATATATATATATATAAGTAAATGTTTAAAACGAACCATTAATGTAGTAATGGTTACCTCTTGATGAGATCTGCGGGTAATGCTTGGTCAGGGAAAATCCAGTTCTTATAAATCACGGATGTCATCTCCATGGAATACTTTGATGGGAAAACTGTGGCCTCTACTAAGCCACCAGCGTTGATGAGGATTTGTCTTGCTAGTGCATTAATGTTCATGGTGTCACGAAAGTGTGGATGCAGGAGTATATGAATAGGGTGAACCACGCTAAGCTGTCTGTTTGTAGCTATGACAAATGGTTCAATCACTGCATGAGTATTCAACCTGTGACAAATGGAAAGATATAAAAAATTGATTTCAATGAAAGATTAACTAAAATGGTTTTTGCTGTTTCTTCATAGTGTTATACCAGTGGGAAATAAGCTGATGATAGCCTGAGTCGTTTACTGCTACATAAGCTTTAGCTAATTGCCAGATGGAATTTTCAACACCTTCATCAGCAGGAGTGAAAACCTTACTTATGACACCATATTGGTCTCCTTCAGAATGTGGCAAACTCAACTCAATAGCCAATGGCTTTAAAGTTCCATCATTTTGCAAGAAGAGAATTGTCCTGCTGGCGTAAGTCTTTGTGGAAGTGGAGTTTATCCTCCTCAAGTATGGTATTAGTGCATCATGGTGATCTAATATGAACAACTTCTTGTGTCTGATAGCCTATTTAACCAAGTATGAAAGTAACAGCAACAAAATCAGACCATCAAAATAAACATCGAATTAACTTTGACAACGAAATTCTAGCTAACTTGAAAATCACCTCATCTACTGTGAGCCCATCCATGTTGCTCTCAATGTTCTCTTTCCTTATTGTGCTGGTTTGGTTACCATAGACTTTAGCATCTAACTTACTTTCTGGTGGGAATTCCTGCGATTTATTTTGGATTATTGTGACGGAAAAAATAATTTAGCTGAATTAGATCGATTATAAAATATTAAGGCAAAAATCACTTGCTCATACTTGGAGGCAGCGAATGATAACAGGGTTTACACCAGCAAGCATCTCTCTAGCAAATTCTTCATCGGTTCTCCATGCAGACTTATCTTCTGCTCAAAATTTATAAGAATAATGTCATTATCAAATGGGAGTCGTTTACAAAAATACGTGACATTTTCATGCTTCTTTTGCCAACACATTATAATGTGAAACTACTTAAAAATATACCTTTAATCACTTGAGGCACGGGAAACTTGAGGAGCCTTTCTCCATCAGTTCGGAGAATTTCTTTGAGCAGCTCTGCAGGGATTTTATCCCTAACATTCTTAAGTATACTTTCAGGCACCTTGATCCCACCTTCGTAGAGTTTAAACACATCTTCAAAGCTATCAAACTCATCAGGGGTGCTGTCGAACAGAGATTCCAACTCAGGTTTGATAACTTGAACTATGGACTTCAGTGCGTTAGCAAGAAAGTCTGACAATTTCAAGTGACCAAATCTTTCATCCCTTGGAACGTAGATGTCCAAGCTCATGGCTAAATTCAATCTACTCTCAATCTTAGCATCTGCCAAATAACAACAACACATTTAAAACTAAAACTGAAAAGGCCAAAATTCATCACTTTCCAAAAATTGGATTTAAATGAATACCAAAGCAACACGTGAAAGCTTAACCTGATTTTGTAGGTGGTCTACCAGTTCTTCCCCTTCGAGGGTATGGATATTCATTGGACCCTCCCAGAACTGGACGAACATATTGTGCCCCCTTATCTGGATCACTCAAATCATTGTAGTATGCAAAGTCATAAACCCTATCCCACTCTTGCAGGGTCCCTCTTCCATCCCCTCTTAAACTCTCTAGTTCCTCTTCTCTATACTTAAGAAGTGGCTCTGGCGTTTCACTTGGAAGGTATGCCTGCATGCAATACATTATAAACATGTAACTAGTAATTCACAATAAATCATTATATAGTATAGTTTATAACAAACAGAAAATAAGACTTGACTATTATTGTAGTTAGCATGGCTTATAATGCTTGCATGGCATTTACAGTTACGTTTGTACTTTGTTGTTTTACCTTGTTGCTGAAGAAAATGCGATCCTTTTTATACTTATGCGCAGGGTATACCCAAGAGTTGCAGTCAAAGTGGATGACACCATGGCCTGGAACATTTTCAAGTGTCATGCTTTTCAGGTAGAACTCACTATGATGATGATTTCTGATTAAAAATGCTCCTGGGGTTCCTATAGAATCATCTTCACCATCCCAATCAAATGTGACTCCAAATGCTGATTCACCCGCTGTCAACGGTGTGATTGTTGTGATCCAATCTTCCAAATATGCAGGCTTCCCAAGTTTACCTTTCATCTCATTCCCTTCAACATTGGTTACCATAATAAACATTCAGTTTCCATAGTACGTACATAAAATGTCATGCAAAGAATGAAGAGTTAAGAATATGCATAATTGTCTATTTATCTGCTTGTGCCTAAAAAAAATTATGACTAATATGATAGAGATGATCGACAAGGAGAGTTAGTTTGACGATTTTTTACAGTTTAAACTTAGAGACATGCTTTTATACACAGTAATATGCTTTTATTAAAAATAGTTCTTAAAAATATTCTTGTTCAAATTAGGATATTAGTTTAAAAATATTTATTTTTTATATTACTCTTGTATACTTTAGTTTTTATGGGCATTATTAGACTAAAATAATATTTACATACAAAAAGATGAATAGTATAGTATATTTTTAAGCCTCTAATTCTGGGTTAAAATAAAGTGATAATAATTTTTTTATATATTTTCATGTTATGTAAGAAGATATAAACTTAAAGTCAAATTCCAGAAAATTAAACGTAATTTTAATAAAAAATCTCCTTTAAACATATTTTTTATTATATTCTATTATCATTCATTTTATTATTTTATCTATCATGGCTTTATTTTGTCGTATTAGGTGGATTAAAATTTTAATGTTACTGTAATTAATGTTTATGTTTATTTAATAATCTTATCATATGATAAAATTGTCATTTATCATTGTATTTAAAATATTATATATATATATATAATATTTTCATATATATCAGAACATTAATTATGGCAGCTCTATATTTATTACTTCTCTATCTTTTTTGTTAGAGGTGCTTGTCAACTTAAATGCATCGGCTATTTTCACTGGAACACATTACATAATTAATTTTCAAATTCACCACTTTTTTACAGTCAAAACTTTTTTACACTCAAAGATCTTTGCGTTTATAGCGAACAATCGTTCATAAAATAATGGTATTACGTTACATAAAATATTACTGAATATGTTTTATTAAAAAATATAACATATTCAATTATAATAATACGATTAAATCTTATTTTCTTGTCAACAATTATCCAATTCCTTGTAGTTAATAAAAACAATTTTTTTAATGTAATTCACCTTGACTTTTTAAGTCTTGAAAACAAAATGTAAAACTGAACAAAATACAAAACTTCGACGCCAAGTATTCCGGGCACAACTTGGGAAGTTCGTATTTACATTCCTTTGGTTGTAACAAGGCAATTATCTCATGGATTTTTCACCTTAATTTTCTGAATCTTATAATTTCATATAAATTTAAATACTCTACATAAAAAATATTTTTTAGTGTTTATTTTAATCTTATAAATTATTTTTAAGAAATAATTTCATGAATCTTACCTTTAACTTACATATGAACACTTGATATATGCTGATAATGAAAAAAAAAAAAAAAAAAAAAATTGATATATTTTCTGTTTATAAATTCTTTTCTTTTATAACATAAAAATTTCTTATTTACAAAAATAAAATTAATTACATAAAAATTTTCACTTAAAT
>Ga0099824_1000584_pt1 | contig 44531 bp, 23 predicted proteins | sample SiratrowhiteBW_FD_76837 | JGI IMG/M metagenome (GOLD analysis project Ga0099824, IMG submission 76837) | Root nodule microbial communities of legume samples collected from California, USA - Siratro white BW | ecosystem: Host-associated > Plants > Roots > Nodule | place: USA: California... | reverse complement strand
GGTTTTTTTTTTTTTTTTTTTTTTTTTTTTGGCATTTTTATTCATGAATATTGTCTTAGCTTGTCATGGGTTACCATGATTTTTTCAATCTAATTTGGTAGAGAGACATTCCAGGAATTGCACAATGCAAGAAGCTCATTTGAGGAATCTCGTTTCAATCTGGTAAGCTTAGTTGAACAAGAATGCTGCTTTTGAATATTATGGAATGAATAAACTTAGTTATTAACACATTTCATCGTGTATTCTAGGTCAGTGCTCTTCATAATGTTGAGGCCAAGAAGAGGTTTGAGTTTTTGGAGGCTGTCACTGGAGTTATGGATGCTCATCTTCGATATTATCGACAGGTATATGACACAGTTATATATGTCATTTGAAATGTGAAATATTTCACGTGTGAAGTTTCTAAAATTTCTTTCCCTTTTGCAGGGATATCAGCTATTACATGAACTCGAACCTTTCATTATAGAGGTTTCTCTATTTACTCTTAACTTCACTTGTAACTTTAGGAAACATGTCTTTTTAAGTGATTTATGTTTAGAATTTTTTTATTCTAAATGTAGTATAAATCTTTTTATCTCGCATAAAATCTATCTAAAGTTGCTTCAACTTTAAATCACTATTAAACTTTAAAAAAATCACTTTTCAAGGTAAAACCAAAGATATATATATATAAAATCACATTATCTGGTGTTTCAACATAATTTTAGATGATTTAATATGAAACCAAAAGTAATTTTCTTTTGATTATATGTCTAAGGATAGTAAAATACATTCAAAATGCTCGGTATAGCGGACTTCCTCAAAACTTACAGTGGCATAATTGAGCAGAATTGTGGATTTGAAAATATTATTAGCATTCCTGACTTATTCTGAATGGAATATTTATCTGACATTTTCAGGTTTTGGCTTATACACAAAAGGCAAGAGAAAGTTACAATGATGAGCAGATTAGTCTTTGTGAAAGAATGCTGGAGTACAAAAAACATGTTCATCAAGAAAGTATGTTATCCTTGAACGGCCCTTACGTTTCTCCCGGTAGAGATGGGAATCCAGTGCAGCCTTTTTCAAGGATATCAAATAAAGTGGCAGATGCTGTAACAGAGTCTGCTGAAAATGGAAAGGTATCCATTTATCCATAAGTACTACTGTTACGTTTCCACCGAATAGACTCACACTACCTAACGCAGTTAGTTCCAAAAACACCTGATTACTGGAAGAAAACTTTTATTGACTGAGGAAAATAGTGCTCGCCCACAACGTTTAGAAAGGAATTACACTCCTTTCACATAGCAAGACCTGTTACCATTCAAAATACCATCCTCCCTCCTAATTCCTACAGCTGATATTTTATAGTGAACCAACCCTGGCCTACACCCCTTAACCCCCTAACAACCTTAACTGTCTCTCTCATTCCCTGCTTTTTATTACTTCTCACATAAACCCTCCAAGTCCTCTCTGAATCTTGTGGTCTCAATTTATCTTGAACTACAGTTCTAACAATACTCCTTTCTGAATCATCCACTATAAAGGTGAAAATCTGGAAATTGTTCCTTCATCATTCTAACATCCTCCCATGTAGCAGCATCCATTCCTTCTTCTTGCCAGCCAACCAACACTTGTTCTACGGGAGTATCCTGAACCTCAACCGTTCTTTTTTCAAGAATTTGCTCTAGTATTAACTCCTTTCTCTGTCCTTGCAAATCTGGAGTAACTTCAGATTCCAGGTGATGATCTTCTATTGCCTTTTTAGTTGTAACACGTGGAAAACTGGATGTACCCGTGAATGTTCTGGCAACTGTAATCTATATGCCACGGACCCAATACCTAGCAATCACCAAAAAAATAACCATAAAAACGGGCAGTCAAGCTTAGGATGCAGCTTCGCAGCAAGGAATTGCGGTTGACGGGAGATGAATTTTCGAGTAAATCATATCTCCCACCATTAACGTAGAATTTTTCCTGTGTTGTTCACGACTTTGGACATTTGATCTTGTACCCGTTTTAAATGAAACTTTAGTTGTCCAATGCTTTATCTCTATCCATAAGATCCTTGCCACAGCCTCTAGTTCTGTCTACATTGAGTTAAGGAAGGGGTTGCCCTCCCATGTACAACCTCAAAAGAAGTACATTTGGCTGTCAAGTGGTGTTGCACCAATACTCTTTGCTGCCAACGTAATTAATGCAGCCCTTGGGCCGTTCTGAACAAAAGCAACATACATCTCAAGGTTCTGTTGAGGACTTCGGTTTGGCCATCCGATTCCACATTATAAGCAGTGCTCGTTTTAGAGTGGTTTATTGTAGTCTGAACAACTCTTTCTAAAATAAACTCACGAAAATCGAATCCTATCCCTCACTATTGGCACGTGAATTTCATGCAACTTTACTACTTTCATGAAAATTTCAGCTATCACACGTTCATAATAAAGATGCTTACGTAGAACAAAATGTTCATACTTACTCAACCAATCCACTACTACCATTTTAACATCGAAACCATTAAATTTTGGTAATTTTACTATAAAATCCATACGTACTTTCTCCCAAACAGCCTCTGGAATTGGTAAGGGTTGTAACAACCCTTGTGGAGAGCTTGCTAAGTATTTTATTTGTTGACACACTTGACAGGCCGTGATAAACTCCCATATACTTTGCTTCATCCCTCTCCAATGCAAGGTCTGTGCAATCCGGCGATATGTTAGGTACATTCTTGAATGACCCCAATCGTTGTAGTACGAAAATCTCGTAACAATATGGGAGTCATACCGAATTGGCAGAAAACTCCAATCTCCCCTTATAATGCAGTTTGTCGTTTTCTAGGATATATTTATCGTTTGACCCCTAATCCCCCTTCAACTCTCCTATTATCTTTTGCAAATTCTGATTTTCTGGACGTCTTCCCGAATCAATTCCGCATCCTACCAGTACGGCTTATAGATGACAGTCAATTCTATTTATCCTCCTTTCACTTCATGTACCACCATTGTTAAAGTTCCAACCACTTTATTATATTTGTGTGGCCTGTGTAGACTCTTTCTCCATTCATCGTAAACAATCAGCAGATCATGTACATACACTCTTAATTATAACTTATATTATCTCTTAATTATTTATCATCGTATACATATCTTTTTATATCTTTCCGTTACAATTATTCATAAACAATTTTGTTTAATTCATATATATATATATACACTCATATTTGTACGATATATGATCTCAATATATAAAAATCATATTTTTCTATAATATGTAGATAATATTAAATTCTTAACACATCTTGTTGGTTTTGGATGGTTATTTGTTGGTATAGCAAATATTTTAAACTCTTTTGGTATGTGCATACAATGAACTTTCTTCCTAACAGATAAGGTTTCCAATGTTGTATGACCAATATGAAAGCCATAATTCCTTCTCATAAATAGATTTTGTCTATGAAGCCTCCACCATTGCCTTGCTAAAAAAAGCAATTGATTTTTTATCTATGATAACATAGCCCTTATTCCTTTCCTTGAGACATCACATTCAATATAGAATGTAAGGCTAAAATCAAGTATAATCAAAATTGGTGTTGATGCGATAGCATTCTTTAACTATCTCATGGTCGTTGTACTCTCCTCCTTCCACTCAAACCCTCATTTCTTCAATAGCTGGATCAACATTCTAGCTATCTTTCCATAGTTATATATGAACTTTTTGTAATACCCGATTAACCCTAAGAAACCCTTAATATTTGATATTCTTGGACATAGGCCACTGCTCAATCGTTACTATCTTTTGTAGGTCTCTCTTTACTCCTTCTCTAAATAACCTGACCTAAATATTGCACTTCTTGTTCGCCAAACTCACACTTCTTTTGGTTAGCATAAAACGGGTTTTGTTGCAGCGTCTTTGATACAATTCTTAGATGTTTCAGATGGTCCTCCTATGTTTTGTTGTAAACTAATATGTCATAAAAAAAAAGTACAAATTTCCTTAAATAAACCTGTAACACTGAAATCATTATGCACTGGAGTGTAGCAAGTGTGTTGGTCAGTCCAAAGGGCATCACTAACGATTCGTAATGTCCGTGATGAGTTCGAAATTCAGTCTTCTTGATGTCATCCTTATGCATTATGATATCAATCTTAGAAAAATAGCATGCTCCGTGTGACTCTTCAATGATAGGTATTGGAAACTTATCTGGAATCGTCCCTTTGTTTAGGGCTCTATACTCATCCTAGAATCTCCAGCTCCCATCTTTCTGTTAACAAGAATAATAGGACCTGAAAATAGACTGTTATAGGGCCGAGTAATATCAGCTCTTAACATTTCCTATATTTGCTTTTCAATCTCTGCTTTCATCACACATGGATATCTGTAGGGTTTCAGATTGATAGCCTCCACTTCCTCTTTCAATGGAATCTTGTGATTCACTGTTCTACTTGGGAGCAATTCCTTGGGTTCAGTGAATACCTTCCTTTTATCATACAACACCCTCTCCAACTCTTCCTTCTACTTGGTGTTAAATCAACACCATTGATCCTTATCTCTCCCTTGCTCTCTGTTTCAATTTCCCATCACATAGCCACTTCTGCAATCTCCCTCTCCTTTCTCAAAGCCTACAGGGTTACGATACTCTTGTATAGTGAAGGATCCCCTTTTATGCTTATCATTTTGGCTTGATGCATGAAACTCATGGACAACGTTCCCCAATTTAATTTCACATCTCCAAAGGTCACCAAGCAAGCCACCACAAGAATCACATCCACGCCTCCTAGTTCAAATAAAAAAGAACATTTTTTTGATTGTGCAACCTTCCACTTTTACCTCCAAGTCTTTACAACACACCTTTGTCTCCCAACGATGACCATCACCCAATTTCACATTATATGTGAGTGTACCTTCCCTTGGTATCTCCAATTGATGCACCAAACTTATTGATATGAAGTTATGACTTGCTCCACCATCAATCAACGATATGATTCTTCTTCCTCTCACTTCCCCTTGCAATTTCATAGTGTGTGGAGGGGTCATACCTCCTGCCGAAAGCACTGACAAGTTCATTGGTTGTTCTTTATTTCCCTTCTTTTCCACCTCTCCACACTCCTCCTCCTCATACTCAATCCATGGTTGATCATTCCTCTTTCCTTCTTCTTCATTCTCACCACAAATTACCACTCTCAGATTTTTGTCAGGACACCGACGTCCATAACTGTATGCTCCTCCACAATGGAACCAATGTCCCTCCTCTCTTCTCCTGACGTACTCTGGATAAGGGAGTGTTCGTGACCCTGTACTCCTCATTCCTTCTCCACTATTCGGCCCTGTTCACAATTCCTTGGCTCCTCCCCCATTCTCTCCTCACGTTACTAGCTCTGTTGGACCCACTGGAACAATTAACCCCTTGCATTCTCCATTCCCATTGTCACTCTCAATCCTCCATGATAATGACTTTGGGAGCCCCTATATGTGTTCACTCCCTATTTTTCATTTGATCCCAAGTCTTCTAAATCAAGAGCAATTTCCATTGCCTTAATCAAGTCCTTTAGGTCATGTGGCCTTAATTGGTTTCATATCTTGAGTTGTAGCCCCACCAAGAAGTAACCTAGTAATTGTTCTTCCATAATGTTAGGGGCTTGCGACACCAACGCCTTGAACTCTTGAACAAATTCTTCCATACTCCCCTTCTGTTTGATCTTGGTCAGCTTTTCAAAGACGAAGCTTTTGTCCCAACCACCATATATGCGAAAAAATGTATCCTTCAACTCATTCCAAGAAGGATTTGGAGTCTTTCTTTTCCAGAATTTGAACCAATGGTTGACGCTCCCGTCCATACTAATAAACATCAATTTCAACCTTTCTTTGTTAGATGCATTTTGTATCTCAAAGAATTTCTCCACCGTAGACACCCACTCGTGTGGGTTAATCCCTTCAAATGTCGGAAGCTCTGCCGTCCTTGTCCAGATTTAAATTCTTCCTCTTCCTCTCTCTTAAATCTTTCTCCTTGCCTCGTCCTACTCTCCTTTCCTCCTTCATCGTTGACAGAATTCTCAATTCCTTCGAAATTCTTGTCGCTTTTCTTGAATTCTTTTAACATCTCTTTAACTTCCCTCATGTCCACTAGCTCTCCTTGATCATCGTAATGTCAGCTTTCATTTTCGCAATGATCTTGCCACTCTCGTCTTCTCCAAAGCACCCACATGTTGTTCCATTTGTCTCGATTGACAAATTCAATAGGTCAGACCAGTTGTTATGTTTCCACCAAATACACTCACACCATGTAACACGGTTAGTTCCAAGAACACCATATTACTGGAAGAAAACTTTTATTGACTGAGGAAAATAGTTCCTCGCACACAACGTCTACAAAGGAATTACACTCCTTTCACACAGGAAGACTTGTCACCATTCTAAATATCATCCTCCGTCCTGATTCCCTCTGGTTGATTTTTTATAGTGAACCAACCTAACACCCCTTAATCCCCTAACATCCTTAATTGTCTCTCACTCCATTTTTTTATTATTTCTCGTAACATAGATCCTTTAAGTCTTCTCTGAATCTTGTGATCTCAATTTATTTTGAACCACAATTCTAACAACTACTAAAAGACAAAATTTATAAAAAAAATAAAACAAATTTTTTTGTAAGTTAAAATTAGTTTATAATTTGTACTTAAGATAATTTTATTTAATGAAGAGCCTTATTTCCACTATTACATATATAATAATTAGTAAAAAAATATTACTAAATCAAAATAAAATTACTAATATTATCTAGTAACATTTTACCAATTGCTAGGTACATTTTATGTTATTAAAGATTTTTAATAACATTTTCAAACATCAATAGAGACATTTATAAAAAAATTCTAGTAAACATTTTTGGTAACATTTACTTAATAAAAAGATAACATTTTAAAAATGTTACTAAATTATTTTAGTAATATTTTAAAAATGTTACTAAATTTTTTTAGTAACATTTATTTATTAAAAAGATAACATTTTAAAAATGTTACTAAATTTTTTTAGTAATATTTTTTGATATAAAAATGTTCTTAAAAATCTTTAGTAACTTTTTTAATAGAGACAACATTTAAAATTATTACTGAAAACCTTTATTACTGAAAATTATCTATAACTAATAGTAACAAAATTATTTTGAACAAAAGTAAAAAGATGCAAAAATATTGTACACCTTTCATTACATTATTTTTGCACCATATTTTTTTAGAGATGATAAAACAGGAAAAGCACGCATTTTCCAACATACTAGAATTCATAGATATACTCACTCACATACACTATCTTAATTTACCAAAACTAAAAAAAATGTATGAAGTGCAAGAATTAAGGTGTATAAGTAGCAAAGTCATGAATAAAGTAGAAGCACATATTAATAAGGTGTATAAGTAACAAGGTCATGAATAAAGTGGAAGCAAATATTGCTGGTCCGGATCAAGCTGAAGTAAAGTAGTTGTCAACCATGTTAGCTTGTCATTAGAAATCCTCAATTGCTTCTCAGCCATAAAGTTTTTAGAGCTTGGTGTAGCTTTTCCATGTCTTCTCTGGAAACTGAAACAAAAATTAGTATCATCAATTTTTTTGAAAGTATAAAAATGAAAAACATAATCACTAAATGAAACTAGAGCAAGACTCTACAACCTCCACTGTGACAAAAATGTATACTCAACGAACTAGCCAAATAATATATTTATCAAGACAGACAATTCTGGTGTAAAAGTAATGTCTATGTATAAATAAGAGATTGATTTACTCACATGGTTGTCTCCGAAAGAATTTCCTTCTTCCCCTTTCTTTTGTGAAATCATAGGTCCCAGCAAGTATATCTGTAATTACTGTAGCGAGTTGTGACATTAAAGCCAATGGCTCCAAACCAGTTTCCATTATCACTCTTAAATTCTTCACGTTTTTAACTATGTCTACAAATAATGCCAAATCAACTAGATCTACCAATTTCTCATCAGAGATTAACCCTACCTAAAGGAAGGATTTAACTTCAGAGCAATGCATCGCAAATTAACAAAATTAACTCTAGTTTACAGTAGAAATAGAATCTTATGTAAGAAGCAATCATGATACAAAAAACACACTAACATATGCCTCAACTAGTAAAGACAGTGCCTCTGCATCAGACTTAGTATATGAGCTTGAGTGTTCGAATGCCATTGGCATCTCAAAAATATGTCTTCCATTGGTAGCAAATATCCCTTTCTTCAACCTAGAGTCAGATAAACCACAAGACAAAATTCTTCCAGCCATGTCAAGGAATGTTTTACCCCTATGATGAATTCCAGACCAATTCCATGGAATGCCACACCCATTTTTTTGAGCCACTTCATCAAAAAAATTAGTTTGGCCATTCCTCAAGGCATCAGTTACGCCAAGCTCGCCAACCTCCCTCCAATCCTTGAACTTTGTCCATAATTTTTCCAATCCCTCCTTCATCATCCACTTCATCTCCTCATTTTATTATTTATTGTGTTGATAAAATCATTGCAATATATTAATAGTCAAAGTTTGTTAGCATAAAAATAACATATATTAAGAGATATCAACTTTTTTTTATAACATGCTATTCTTACCGAATATTAATTAACTGGTATCAGATACCATGTTTTCTACAGATGGTTGATATCAATCAAATAACTTTATTCACAGGTGATGTATAAACTTTTTAAATATACATCAGTGTTTCATAAAATTAGCCCTCAACTTCTGGTCAGCAATCACCCAAAAATATACTCAAGTTTAGACCTACTTAAAAACATGAAATCAAAGTGTTTAGAATGTAGCAGTTGATCCATATACATTTGTTTAGTTTGGTAGATTTATTTCATGGTATATTGTTTTGTTATAATGGAGAAACACATATAAATGAATGAGTGTAGGTTCTAGCTTTACACTACAAAAAAAACAAAAATTACCGATGAGACAAATCCATCAGAAACATTCAAAATTTGTCGGTAAATTGATTGTATATGAATTTATCGACGGATTTTTGAGTCCGTCGATAATTATGGATGGATTTCTAAGTCCGTCGGTAGTTATCGACAAATTTAAAGTAAATTTGTCTGTAAACCCGCTGATAAATTTAGCGACGGATGATATCTACCGATAAAATTATCGATAATGATATTTACCAATGAATAAAGTTTTGTCGATAAAATTCTGTCGGTAATTTAACTTTTTCTTGTAGTGTTATACCGCCTTTGATTTATATTATGATGGGAAGCTCAAGGGATTTGGTAGTGGGAACTGTGGTTGTTGGATCACTTCTAATGGCTTCCATATTGGGTCGAGTGGTGAAGTACATCCGAAATTCACACCTTTATCTCCACCTAGCTTTCACTGCTACATTCTTTAAAAATTATTATATATTACATTTTTTTTTGTGTTACCTCTTGATGAAAAACTTTTGTCAGAGTCAAAATCATTTTCACTAATTTAACAGAGTCGCCTCTAAAAACTTTTCCATGGGCACTTATAGGAGAAAATAAGAAAAAACAAGAAAGAAAACTTGAAGTCTCTCATTTAGCTATAACTAACCTATACGTGAACTAATTTGTTGAAGTTGTTTTCTAATAACTTCTCCAAAATACATTATTTAACTTAATTTTAGCTAATGGAGAACTTCTCTGTTTATGAAATGTTCTCTCTAGACAAATCCAAAATCATAAACTAAACTCGTTTTTTGTAACTTAAATTCCAAGGATCAAACTGACCAGTGCACAAAATGAATGTTCACCAATGCAATTTGAGGCTCAGACAAAGTAGAACAAACACTAACCTAGGTTAGCCGGAATGACTGGGAATGAAGAAATGCTTCTTCCTCTTCTTCTAGGATATGGAACCATAATCCTGCATTAAAATTAATAAGCATACAGAAGACGACACTTATAAGTATCAATCATCACAGAGTGAGTGCGCCTACCAAAACCAACACACATACCCCATAGAAGTGTCGTTTTCGACAATCCACGACATGGGAATCAGAAATCGAGATTTTGTTCTATTTCTTCATGCTCAATTTTGAACGGCAGACTTGTGATTACACTTGTGCTACCTCCTTCGCCGATGTACCCGTTGCTATTAAGCTGGATGGAGCATCCTCCGAAGCAAGTTTGACGGAAGTCCTAATCTCTCCCACGGATTTTGTTTCGTCGTAGTGATCATTTTAAAGGGAGAAAGAGAGCGTATATGTGGAGAAAAGAGATTGAGATTTTGAACTAAATTAAGAGCGAGAAAAAAAGAAACATGGTTGAGAGAGTGGAAAAGATAAGAGACGGAAGAAGAGACGAAAAAAGGAAGGAAGAGAGACTTTAAGAGATTGAAAGAAAAGAAACTTATTAAACAAGATAAATTTTATTAAATTAAAAAAAAATATCTTTTAGTAACATTTAAAATAAATATTAGTTTAAATTTATATATTGTAACATTTGTTTATAAATTATTATAATATTATGTTTATAGTAACATTTATGTTAAAAAACGTTACTTTTAGTAATTAAAATCCGTGTAGGGTAACATTAAATGTTACTAAAGATAGGAAATGTTAATTTTTCTTCTTAATTTTCTCTTTTAATAATATTTATGAAGAAGTTTGTCCAATTATATTCTTGATATTCTTAGTTCCACACACTAGCTAGTAATTATAACTTCTACACACATTTATATAGTTTTCAATTCTGAATCCCATTCAGTGATCTCTCAATCTGCACTACTTTTTTAGATTCAAATCATTCGGCAAGGATATCTCTCTAAACGATCCTCAAGCTTGAGGGGTGATTGGAAGAGAAGGTACTTTGTTCTTGATAGTCGTGGAATGCTTTACTACTTTCGTAAACCATGGAATGGATCACATGTAAGTATCCAACTAAAACCAAGTATTAGCATACCCTCTAACTAGCTAGGTGATATATAATGCTGATTTTAATTTGATGATCTTAATCAGAGTAGCAATCAATCATCCATACACAGAAATTGTGCCACTGATAATAGTGCTGGAATTTTGAGTCGCCTGCTTTCTTCCAATTACCGTGGAGTTATGCCTGATGAAAAATCTGTAGCACGTCACACAGTGAACCTGCTCACATCAACAATCAAGTCTGATGCTGAACAGTCAGATTTAAGGTTCTGCTTCAGGATTATTTCACCGTCAAAGTGTTACACGTTGCAGGTATGCATTCAAAACATTTATTCACGTGTACTTTTGCATTTTTTCATTACTCCTGTCTTCTCACTGAGGCCAACATAATGCAGGCAGAAAATGCTCTGGATCAGATGGATTGGATGGAAAAGATAACTGGTGTAATTGCCTCCTTATTGAGTGCACAGACACTGGTACATCATATTTCTTTCTTTTGCCTTTTGTGTACGCAGTCATTCAGCCACACACAGATATTGACTTTTAAAATAATAACTTTAATAGCTATGATTTTTATTGGTTAACCATCTAAACTATTTTACAATCAGAATACATAGAAATTAGACAATGAAAACTTTCAGGGATCTTCTCACTAGAGTAACTATTAAGTATATTCTTGAATTATTTAATGCTTTTCAATAAGGTCTACGCACTTCAAGTCTCTAGCTGGGATGATAAGGAAGTTTTGACTTAAAGATTATATGACAGATGTTATCCATTTAATATTATTCAATTTTATTTTATTTTCAATTTCTTAAAATTAAGTGAAGACACTTTGATGGTTTTTGTGGACAACAATTAGGTTATAAATTGTAGCTCTCATTTGGCAGAGATAATCTATGAAAAAATATAATGTCTTATTTTATTGTCTCTAAGGATTTCTATGTAGTTTTAATGGTAGATTTTTCGGAGTATTGCTTCCAACATAAGAACTCAATTAATGATGATTTATATCTTGAGTGTTATAAACTTTAAAGTATAGACTTAAAAGTAAGTCATTCAGGGACTTACAAATTAATTAACCTAAAAAAAAAAGGTCCACGGCCAATGATAAAATAGCGTGGGAAAACTTTAGTTACAAAACACACATTAGGCTTTTGTTTTTGAAGAATCTAGAATTTCTCATCAACTGTCTTACCTAATTATTCCTCAATCAAATTTTAGCAAAAGTCCTCTAAATGCACTACTGATGCCTGTATTAATCGTGATTGTGTGACAGTCAAATGTGTCAGAAAATGGTAACGGTCACTCTGTCACCAAGCTTCCTTTGTTAAAAGGTTGTCCAGATGATGATCAAGCATTGAGTGGGGATTCTATATCATCCGAAGACTTGCAGAAGAATAAGCATAGTACAAAAAGTGAAAAGCCAATTGATATTCTTAGAGAAGTTAGTGGCAATGACAAATGTGCTGATTGTGGTAAACCTGATCCAGACTGGGCATCCTTAAACCTTGGCATCCTCATATGCATTGAATGTTCCGGTGTCCACCGGAATCTTGGTGTTCATATATCAAAAGTAAGTAATTGAGGTTGCGTATTCAAGATCGTGCTATAAAGTAATGAACTCTAAGTTGTTATGTTTTTGTTTTTCTTAATGGTTTTTAAACTGAAGAAAATATTTTTAGTGAATTATTTGTATAGTACTTAAAGGGTTTTTGTTTTCAATCCTTAAAAATAAGGTGAGTCAACATTTTTTTTCATAGGTAAGATCACTGACCCTTGATGTAAAAGTATGGGATTCAGCTGTCTTGAGCATGCTTCAGTCACTAGGGAATCTCTTTGCAAACTCAGTTTGGGAGGAACTGTTGCACTCATCATGTACTTCACAAACAGATGAGAGATCTGATGGGTGAGTTTTGCTAAGATTGATGGGATTATGATTAAACTTTCACTAACATACATCGACCTTACAATGTAGATCATCCAAGCCACAGAAAAAGTTATTTCATGCAAGAAAACCATCACCTGACGATCCTATTTCACTAAAGGAGAGGTTCATTCATGCAAAGGTAGTAAATATTATATGCTACTTGCTGGCTATAAAGATTAATGAACCTTTTATACTCCTAAGAGAACGAATATCTATCCTTTTCTTCTTCCTCTTTATTTACTGTGAACTACTCCTATGGACTCAATAATAAACAAAATAGTGCGCTTAGTAGAATGAAGATATAAGTAAATTTCAACTATTTCAATCTTATTAAATAGTACTATTTCTAAAATACTTTTATGATCAAACTTTAGCACCATTTTCAATAAATATTAAGATAGTTTAAGAAGTGCAGTTCTTTTATAAAATCAAGAGAAGTAAATGAATTTAACTGATATTCTTAACCAGTGTTAAATTAGATGTTTGTGTTTATATCTTTGTCCAACAGTATTTATTAAATATTAGAAGTTCTTGTTGTTTCATGTTTATACATAAGATAACTTTCATTAAAAACTTCTGTTGAAGTACTTGAATGTCTGGGAGAGAGAACTTGATGCATGGTTTCTCTTGTTGCAGTATGATGCAAAAGTCTTTGTTAGCCGGATAAAAGACAACAATTGTCTCCTTTCAACGGCACAACAGGTGGCAGAAAGCATCAATGCCAATGACAAGAAAGCAGTGTACCGACACCTTGTGAAATCTGATGTGAATGTCAATGCTATTAGAGGTGAAGCAGGTATATCTTCTTATCTCCATAATACTAAAAAAAATGTTCCAAATGAAAAAGCAGAAAGACCTATTAGAATAATAATTCATTGTTGTCCAGGCTTTTCTTCCAACATCCCTTCTTCAACTAATGATTCAAACACATCATGTGAAAACACAATTCAACCAGTGGAGGACATACAAGATAGTTCTACTGTGCTTCACCTGGCATGTCGAAGATGTGATGTTGGAATGGTAGAGCTACTCCTACAGTATGGGGCAGACGTAAATGCTATTGATTCTAAAGGAAAGACACCACTACATTACTGCACTATGATGGGGAAGCATGCAACTGCAAAAGTTCTTATTACAAGGTAATTATTTTGAAAGATATCTCAAGTGTCCCACTTTTTTTAAATACATTACTCCCTAATTATATTTTTAGTCACTGCACTTCTACGTCCAATTTCACACAATGGTCCTCAAATAGCCAGTAATTCTCTATTAAATTACTTGATACCAGCAATTCTCTGTATCCAAATTCACCTGATGTGACTAAACTTTTAGCAGGGAAACCCCCTCTCATTGGATAGAGATAAACATGTCAAATAACATGAAAACTTTTCTGACTACTTAAAAATTGGTCTTCAAAAGTTGAGTTACCATTGAGAAGGAGATCATGCATATTTTCTCATTGCAACTTCTTTCTATTACTTCTTGACATTTCTGGGTCAATGCATTCTGTCCCTTTTGGTAAGCTGTGCACGCAACCATAGAATGCGGGATCTCAGACTTGAGATTAGATAACTATACTGTCAAGGATGAATTGAAATCTCAACCAAATAATATGGTTATGCTTAAACTATGGAGTAGCCTTTATCATTATCCCATGAGGAATATTACATTTTAAATTGTAAAGTTCCTTGCAAACTTTCAGTTCTATGATAACTGTTCCATTTCTTACTTGGAAAACTTACCAAAAAGAAGTTACCAATTATTTCAGGGGGGCCAATCCACTTGCCGTAGATAAAGAAGGCAACACTCCCTTTAAGCTTGCACCTGAACCTGACCCTGTTGACGATGATACTCTTGCTCTTAACCAGAAAACGACATGCCCTCAAAACTCACTAGAAATATGATTCATGCACACATTGCGTTCATCTGCACCAGAGAGAAAAAAAAGATAGAAGAGAGAGATAGATGATTCGATGTAACAAGAAACCTAGAAAGAAATGAAAAATATCAATTTAGGTGTTCGTCTTGCATAGTTATTCATTTTTATTATTATATCGTTTCATCTTCATGAGTTTTGTTTATTGTAAAATTTATTAGTTTGAACCTTGATTATGCAGATAAGATACGCAACGTCCAACTGTGTAAGTTACGTGTACTCTACTTCGTAACACAAAAAATTCTCTTAGAAAGACTTAGATGATTTTAGTTCTCGATCGAATTTCGTTTTTTTTTATCCCTACCATAAAATACTTAGAAGTTAAAAACAAAATATATTTTATTGTTGACAAAATATTTAAGGAAAATTTTTATATACCAAAAATAAAAATCAATAATCTATTAACGATTAAAAATATATTTAAATCTTATAGAAGTTAGTATCCAAAGATCTATGTGAATATAAGATCCAAACATGCATCCAATAAAGAACCAAACTAATTATCACCAAGTTATGTCTAAATTGACCAAGCTTGATAGACATATTTTTATCTCAAACAAAGTTTTCAAACTTTAGTGTTCTGAACCTCGATAGGATTAAACTCCATAACACACAACAAAGAGTACTTGAAAGCCTTAAGATCTTTAAGTATTCAGGTTTAGGATGATATACTCAAAATCCTTACGTTGTAGAACACACCAAAGATCCTAAAGTATAAATAAACGTCACAAGGTTTATCAGTCTTTGATAAGTTTGCAAATTCAGTGAAAAACTCAAGAAAGAAACTCTTGATCTCACTCAGCAAATTAACAAATCGTAGAGTGAGCTTTTGTTCAAAACCTTAGCAACTCGCCACCTAGGCCACTACAACATCAATTATTTATTTCATTCACTCCTTTTTTCCAATGACAAAAAATGAGGGAAAGAAGAGTTTTGTTTAAGTTTGAATTTTTTTTTTTTTTTTTGTAGTTTGTTCCGAGTGTTTTTGGTTTGAGTTTGGATTGCTTATTTTTCAAAAAAAAGTTTTTTGAACTTTGTTTATGAGTGTTTGGATTTCAATATTATAGTTTGAATTTATATTAAAGATTATTTAGATTGATGTTTATATTGTGGTATTTCGCTTGCATACTCTGATACATGCATAAAACTCTCTGACATAAAACTATGGAATTCATGTTGTAATCACTTATAATGTCATCATCAATAAAAAAGAGATTGTTAACACATTGGACGAAATAATCCCCCAGACGAATCTCATAAGAGTAATTTGAGTTTTGATTATAACAAACACTAAGAATAATTAAAGGAAAAAACAAAGTTCACGTGCATGGTAAATAGAAAACACATGCAGCGTAATTATGACAGACGATTATGTAAGAATGAATGTATCACATCATTAATGCATTTGATGATACAGTTGATAGACAATCATGATAACATTGACGAAGCAACGGTGCAAAGGCATATAAGATGAACCAAAGGTACAAGATTGTGCTAGATGAACTTGCTAGATGCAATGTCAAAGAGCATCAAACAAACTTATCAACATGCATGGAAGGCGGAACAATCAAAAGCATATCAAATGAAGCATTTTCTTACAATAGACGAGCTATCATCTAAAGGAGTATTTCTAAACTTAGTGCTTACATTTATAATTATGATTTCAAAGACTTTGTTTATGAATTTATTGAAATGTAATTTAAATTGCTCCAAATGATTAATACCATGCAAATTTATAAGGTTTTTGAAAGCAAATTAACGTTGAAAATTCTGAGATAAAAAGTTTTTATATAATTCTTATTTGTTTGTCTCATATGCAAATTCATACATTATTGAAAATCATATTTCAGTCGGAGAATGATGCAGATGTTTCCAAATTGAACAAAAGATTGAAAAAGATGAACATGTATAAAGTATTGAGTAATTAACACTACAAAAAAAAAAAGAGAATAATCGACAGCCACAATCCGTCGGTAACGTCATTTATCTATCGGTAACAACATATTACCGAAGGATTTTCGACGGACACGTAGTTGTTGGTTATTCAGTTATCGAAAAATTGACCGACGAAGTATGGCTTGTCGTCGGTAAATACCGACAGACGTCATCCATCAAAAAATTTGTCGGTAAATACCGACAGACGACATCTATCGCAAAATCCGTCAGTAAGTACCGACTGATATTATCCGTCGAAACATCCATCGGTAAAATTGGACGGCCACTATCTGTCAAAAAAATCTGTCGGTAAATTTGGACGGTCGTTATCCGTCGAAACAATCTGTCGATAAGTTTGATGGTCGTCATCCATCGAAAAAATCCGTCGGTAAAAGTCTATGATGGACTTTTACTGACAGATTTTGTTCATCGGTATTTTTTCTAGTCAATGCATGTTCTTTTGTATCACCTTCTGATGAGTTACTTAATCACCTGTTTTCATAATTATAGTATCCAATAACAAAATTTGAACAATACAATTTAAACCAAAACCATAAAAATATTGTTGTCCAAAATCAAATTTATTAACCAAGTGTTGGTAAACTAAAGAAATGTACATCGTTCGTCAAAGTTACATTGTCTTATAACAAAAACTACTAACAAAAACTAATAGCCTCCTCCATAATCAGAAGAATGATTGTGATCAGGATTTTGCTCGTGGTCAAGATTTTGCTGCTGATCATTCTCTTCTGGATGCTCGTCTTTGTGATGGTGATGGTGGATGTTCTTGGTCTACAACTATTAATACATGGGCTTCAGGAGGAAGGAACCTCTTAACAATTGTTTCTAAGGCTTTAATCTTGATACTCAATTTGTCATTTGTTTCAAGACTTTGTGAGAGTTGTTTCTTAATGAGGTTCATGTCCTCAGGATTGTTGGTGGAGGTTGATGGCTGGTGCTTTAGACTTTCATTTTCACTTCCAATTTGTCCAGTACTACAATCTTGCCTTACTTTTCCCTCATACCGCATCAACCCAACATCGAGTTCTAAGAATGTCATCGTCTGTTTGATCAATAGCATTAACCTCCCCTGATTCATCTAGACATGATCCAACCTTTGATCTAGCCTGTGAAAGTCTAGTCTCAAAGTCTTCCTGTTATCAGAAGATTACATAATTAGTAAATCAACTCATACTATTGGAAATGTTTAAAGAAATTTTGACAATTCAGCTTACAAATGTCTTCTTGGATCTTTCATCTACAAACTCCTTAATACCCTTCCTGGTGTGTGTTCGGTGGAAGACTTCATCAACAAACACAAACCGTCCAAGTTCTTTTGCCTTTAATACATTTTTGCAAACTTAATTTACATATATAAAACTTTTAAACTTAGATAAATAAGATAGATAGATAGATAGATTTTATATACCAATCGAAGGGCATGTTCATGTGTGGTGATAGAGCTGCCTGTGTGTAAGCTTCCACCCTTTTCAGATGCTCTATTTTTTTTTTTGGGTTGTAGCACATTTGTTATGATACAATGGAGAATTCCAATGTGCCTGCAGACCGCTCCACACATTTTATCCAATCCATTCTGGCCTTTGCCCTGCATTTCTAGCTTCTCTAAACATCTCAGAGAGTCTATGAGATGCTTTACTATGAAAATTTCTCTTAATTTGACTTTCATGTTGTGGCATCCACTAAACTCTGGACGTAAAAGTTAAGAAATGAAATTGAGATAAGAAATATAAAGTGAGTAAATGTGTAATACAACTCAATGACTAAATATTAAACCTTAAAACGGTTCCAAAAGTGCTCCTTTTCAGAATCTGGTATTACTCCCCATGTAGACCAAGGCTCCAAAAATTGTTGCTTAATACATTTTGTGATAGCCTGTGAAGCAACTCTAAATGGCAAAAACCTAATGACAAAGACAATTGTTACAAACATTTCAAACAATGAAACAAGTTACATAAATAATTTACTTAATGAAAATAAAATATTACCCTCAACCGTAAGGTTTAATGAACGGTCGATTATGGAGATCAATGTCATCTGCAACATCATTATCTAGCTGTTGGGCTGGTGTATGTAAATTACCAGCAAAGGTTGATGGCGCATCTCTGTTAACAACAGATGTAGGAGTGGGTGTACCTCCTGAGCTTGAGACAGGTGTACGTGTTGCTAAAATAGTAGCAGCAATAGACTGTGTGGGTCCCACAACAGTGGTAGGAGTGGTCAGTGTCCCAGAAAGATGCTCAGGACTCACTCTAAGCAAATATTTTCTCTTCTTGGTATGTGTTATGCCTTTGCCCTTGTAATCACCATGGGGTAGGGGTCGGGGTGATTCTCCAGAAGACAAGTTCCAAAAAAAAAGCCAATTAAGCCCTCAAATTTAACACTATAAAACAAAACCTCGTTATGAGTACAAAGCAAAGTATCGAATTTGAAAGCAATGGTGATATTGGTAGTAACACAAACACAAACATTCTCTAACTAAAATAAACTAAAAATGTGCATTTTGAGTCTACTAAGTTAAAGTCCTAGGCAAGGTGAATAAAGAGTTATATATACTTGTGTTGTTTATATACAGCAGACTTTGAGCCCCATCCTTTTTTCAAAATTAACATAGAGCGTAAAAGGGAAACGTACATTCACAGCCACAAGCATTATGACATAACTGAAAAGAAAATTACCATAAGGAACTTTGTGTATAAAAAGTTTACTAATGTGTCAAAAGTCAGTATCTTTTTTTTGTCAAGTAGCTGATTGATAACTTAATATATGTTTTACGTTTTTTTAACTCAAATTTTCTATTCTCAACTCTCTCTGGTAGAATAGTTTATCTTTCTTCAACTTAAACTGATTTAGCGTGACAGGAAGTCTGCATAATGGTTTTTCACCTAGTTTTCAACCTTCTATCAAATTGTTAATCCTTTTTCATATCACCAACAGAATAAGCGTTTTATTCAAACATCGTCACTGCTCTTATGTAATTACTGGCTAGATAGCAAACTTTAGAAGTCCTATGAGTAAATCCATTTTGATCACAATCTTTTTGAAGTAAGGCAATTATAAAAAAAAGTCATATTTAGTTGAACTAAGGTTTCCAAAGTCGGGGTAGGTACCCCAGAACATTTTTTTTCTCTCAATATAATGTGATAACAAATCTCCTAAATTTGAAATACAATGAAATATTGCCCCACATTTAGCACAAAAAAGTGAGTATTATATTGTCTCCACAAACTTATATATATATATATGATTATCGTCCTCTCACTTAAAATTTCTGAATCCGTCGTTGTCCAATTATACAATCAAAGTGAAATCGTGAAAGTAAAGAGCCAAAATAATTCAGTGTTGTAATAAGCCATGCACAGTAAAAGAACAAATTTCCCATAGAAGGAAAAGGAAAGAACAAAAACATACCTTTTCAGTGGATGGTACAAGGCCACGTAGTGTTGCAAGATGACCGTTTATTCTCTCCCTCCTCCTCTCTGCTTTACTATGGTTCTTCAAAGCAGCCAAAGCTTTGGCCTCACAAATCTAATCCAAAGATATTTTACCTTAGGTTCATGATATATTTTTCATCATGATCAATAAATTTCAAAATTTTGAAAACTTAAATCCAAAAATTTGAATAAAATAGAAACTATACAAAATCATACATGTATTTAATCAGTTTGGTTTTACGATATCTTTTGTAGCTTAGGTTTGAAACTTGAACCAAATTAATTCACCTATAATTAAATCATTATATTTGTTATTAAAACTATTATGTATGAAATGAATCAAATCAACATGAGCCTATCCAAATTATGACAAACAAACAGAGCTGACAAAAACCGAAAATCAAACAAAGTCGTGCCAAAACCCTTCAGCAAAACACCAGAGGCTTAGAACCCATTAGAAACTCTATATTAGATATCATAATCGTAATCACTTTGAGATATTATGAAGAAAGCGACCATAAAATGCCAGAAAAGCCAACTCCAAATATCAAATATGATCAAGCACCAAGTAGTTGAGACTCAATATTGAACATAATAGTACTTTGCAACCTAGAAATATTGTATTCTACCCCCAATGCAAGTCGCGTGATTCACAAAATTACAATCAAATCTTTGCTTTTCCTAAACATTGATTACAAACTAACCACTTACTTACTAAGCAAAGATGTCTTCTTTGACTATCCTGTTGTTAACTCACACCAACTATTTATAATATCAGATTACACTTAATTTACAATATTTACAGCAATGTATTTATTTGAGGAAAAAAGTGAGTTTAACTTGCGGAATCAATTCTGGACCATAAAACCATAAAATTAAGCAATCATCTAAAGTTTACTTCAAATTCACCATAAAACCATCTAAAGCTTCAATTCAGAAACAATTCTGGACCCAACCAAAGTAAATTCCTCATCATAAAACCAAACATAAGAAAATTTACTAAACACAAAATGGATATTCAATGTAATTTTAGATAATCCAACATAAAACCAAACATACACCAAGAACAATACCTTTTTAAGAAAAAGTTTTTCAGTAGGAAGAGAAACGACCAGAGGTACAACCAGAGAAATCGAAGATGTATCACATAGTCTCTTCTAATCCCCAAACTATACTCTTTAACCTGCAATCCCCTGGCACCTGCATGCACAATTAAGAGTTCTGCCAAAAATTACTCACAATCCTCAAAATTTACAAAATTGTGCAAAATTGAAATTGAAATGCAACGGAATGTTAATCAATCGGTAAGGCAACGGAATAAAGATGTAAACGTGCTTAAGAGCCTTGACGCTTCAAAGGTTATTTTTGAAGATGCAACAGAATGAAGATGCAAACCCTAACTCACTGATCGGATAAAGGGATTTCAGTGTAGCCTAACTTCACGTGCCAATTTTAGTTAATAAGTTTTAATATAGTTAATGTTGAGTTATTTTTTTTATTTAAATGATTAGGATTAGTTTTTTTTACTATAGATATTGTTATTTCTTGTTTGATGTTAACTTAAATTTTCTCAACCAATATAAAAATATTATTTTTTAAAACATGAACTATGTTTTATTCTTTTATTGACATTTGTCATAGTTACGTTTTGTTATTGCTTGATTTTTATTTTTTTTTTATCAGAAGTATCAATGTTAATTTTTTTAATAATTTGTTATATATTTTTAATAATAATTGAGGAAACTTTCACTCAATATTAACTATCATCAATTAATATTTTTAATTATTAAAAATTATTTTAAATAAATGTATAATTAGAGAAAATTGAAATACTTTTGTTCAAATAAAAAGTTAAAATTTAATGATGGAAAAGGATAAAGAGCAATGCCTTGACCTAAGTTATTATTCCGTGGAATATGTCTATTTTTGCTTCTCATATCCAACACGTGTTCGGATAGAAATTTATTTTTCTCAAGCTTGGACCAAATCGATTGACCTACTGACCCAAAATTTTCTATCATTTTATTTGTTGTCGTAGCCCGTTACATGTGACATGTCATTGGAGAATACAAATAATATATCTATATAATAATTAGATCAGTTAATAATAACATTAGTGTATATCCTTTGAGAATGAGGTTAGCGTATATCTTGGAGAAAAGTTTTGCTAATTACTTATAAAATTAATAATGAGATTATGTTTTTAATTGTTTTCTATGCATTTTTTAATTTTTTTAATCTTTTTTAATCAAATTTTTAATTTCTGTAATTTATAAGAAATTACTTAATAGTCATAATTGAAAGATTAAAAATATTTTTACTGTGTAACTATAATAATTAATAAAAAGTAAATTATTTTTATAACTATATTTTTGTATATATGTCTATTATAATTATAATTAATTTTAATAATTATTTTATTAATATTAGTTATATCAAAAATTTTAATTGTACTAATTAATTTTTTATTTTCATAAAAAAAACTGGACATATATGCAATATGTCACTATTTCCATTAACAACTGAAAATAAGTAATGGAAAATAATGAGAGAAAAGAGTGTTCTAAAATTAAGTATTAAATTATTATAATGTATTTATAATAAACTAATTAAAATATAAATATTGTGTATTCAATATTTTGATATACGGTAGCTATTCACTCCAATTACAGAAAGAGGTCTCATTGAAATGTTCCCACATTCAAAAATCATAGTTCAAAGAGCATGATCAAGTTTTATTCAATGAATCCAACCTCTCAAAAAGAAGAGGCCGGTTTCTTTTTGCGTTTTCCGGTTAACTTTGGAGAAATTTAAATGAGAAGAATCTTCGAAAAAGATGGGATAAAGTTCAACATGTATTTGTTTCCAATGAACAAGATTGGTAGACATTTTGACTTTGTGAGATATATGGCATTTCAAGATGCATTAAAGTTATAAAAACAACTTGATCATATCATAATATGAAGTGTGAAAATTCATGTTAGTTGGCCTCATTACAGAAGGAATGAAAATATGATACTGAATCAAAAAGAACAACGATCACAATTAACAACTATGTCCAAGACTCTAGTCATAGAAGACACAAACTCACTTGTCTAAGGAAACACACTTAATGTACCTAAACTTAAGTTCCAAGAACCAGCAACAAGAATGCATCTTATATACCCCAAAGATTGGAACTCAAATTCATAAAAAGCTTTGCCTAAAGAAATCGTCTTCTATTTGTCAAAAAAGGACAAAGCATGAGAAATCCTAAAGCAAAATTCCAAGTGTATTATAGGTTTATTTCCTTTGTTGATCACACACCTATATATATTATGTTTATATTCATCCAATCCTATGATATAATCTTCCTAAAAAATATGAATCATTACCTTTTACACATGGTACTAACATATAGTTTAGCAGGACTTTACATGTTGTTCACTTGAGCAAAAGATTTCCTTGATTCATTCGAAGTATTCTTCTTAGGTAAAGCCTCTTCCACACCCCATCATCCAAAACAACTATGAGAGATTAGATACTTCATTAAAGAAAAAAATATCATAGAGACCAAAATTTGAATACACTATAAGAAAAAAGTTATTTAGAGATCAATTTTTAGCTATCAAATAAAATGGTTGCTAACTGTGACCAAAATAATCACCAAATTAGGTTTTAGTTGCTAAATAACTACAAAATAAAAGTAATGATTAAATTTAGTGACTAATTAAGTTAAGATAATTGTTATCTAATATTAGCTATCGAAGTTTTTAGATTCTAAATTAGTCTCTAACTTAATTACATAACAATTTAAAATTTAATGGTATAAATTACTAAAAGATTGATAGCTAATGTCAAATATCAACTATCTTGATTTAATTGATTACTAAATTCAATTATTACTTTTTATTTTGTAGTTATTTAGCAACAAAAACCTAATTTGATGATTATTTTAGTCTCAATTAACAATCATTTTATTTTATAGTTAAAATTGATGTTTAAATATATTTTTTTTCTTGTAGCGATACATTAAAAGCAAAAAAAAAAAAAATACCTCACTTTATCACTAAGAATCACTCCGTAAAAAGAAACCTCACAAATAAAAATAAAAAGTAAAAGCAGACTTAAAACGAAAGTATACAAATGAAAAAGAAATAACCTAGTTCTCGCCTCCCACCTTAAGTGCACAAAAAAAAATCATGTATAAAGATTACATAATGGCTAGGTCAAATTTATCATATTTGTGCATAAAAAATCCGATACCCAAATTAAACATCATTAAGTTTGAAATAATATATCAATTTTAACATAGTAAATTATAAATATAATTCTATTTTGCAATTTAATTAAATGTTAGGATTTAGAGACTAAATTACAAAGTTCGATTGACATATTAAACCTTTTTTTTTAAAACAGCAAAGATATTAAATTTTATTTAACTTTACTCAACTAGTGAAATCTAGTTCGATTCTGGACATCATAAATCCAATCCAAGTCACACATGCTCACCCCTACTTCGGATGAAAGTGATTCATTTATAAACTAACAACTAAAAAGTACATTTCAATAGCCTGTACTAGAAAACCAGTAATTGAACCAACTATTTGCTTCAAGAGAATTCATGTTTAAGACAATTCTGAAGCAAGCCAAAGATTACAAAACTAGTCATTCTAAGATGGAGAAGCAAATATTTCTCCTAATAAAAATTATAAAATCCACACACAAAAGTTAATGTAGAAGAAAAAACCAGTCAGTTTAAACTTGGCCTGCATATATAAAATACATATGGTGATCGAAAATTAAAGAACTTCGAGTAAAATAAAACAGGTACTTCCTTTTCTCTTTAATCAAAGATTGTTATCGCTCTTTTCTAGCCAAAATTAATATTTGTATCCAAACCATAGAGGCATGTTCTTAAATTGCTCGCCCTTTTTCACGAGAAAAAATGTATTTATACTTTGAAAATAAAAAATCATGAGTGAAGCTGAACATAAAAAAATCTCATGAAATGTCATGAAATGACATTGGTACACGGCTACACAGGCAGCATCATTTTCCAAGGGCATTTTGACGATCAAATACTATCGATCACCAAGATTTCAAAACAAAATTAAAACAAATCTCATTAATAACATTGGTACAAGCCTAGTAGATACTCAAAGGCAATCTACTAAGCAGTGTCTTTTTTCTTCTTGGGCATTCTGTATCCACCAACCACACAGGCATGGTCCCTCTCAAATGGTTCAAGGGTGACTTGCTCGAATGGTTTGAATTGATCTGCCTTCAACTTGTTCACTTCGCTTTCAAAAACTGCCTCAGCAGGGACTGTGGAGTCTATGCAGTTAGCCTAAAACATACAGACGATACATACAAGTGAGAACAATTAATCTACACAAGAATTCCCATTTTTTTATGTTTAGGGTTTAAAGCCTGAAGGTTCCAAGCTTAAATTCTAGAATCACCCTAGAAGGGGTAAATGATGATTATATCTACTCTCCTTAGACCATAATAAAGGATAACCTTGAGAAATGGGTTACCCTTTTATAAAGTGTTTACCATAATGACTAAACAACCCAATAAAGCCATGAAATTACATATGATAAGATAACTGAAAATACCTTGATTGAAATAACAAAATGACCTCCTGCTTTGAGATAATACGAAGCATTCAACCCCAAAATCCTTGCCTGCAACGCTCACCAAAAATTAATAAACAAATATTGTTTGACTGGAAGTTTCAAACAAAACTATTAGTTACTTGACTCTGTTTTCAGGAGCTTTATCTTCAAGTAGAATACACTTCCAGCAAATGTAAAAGGGAATCCCCACACTAAAATCATATAACTAAAGGCAAATGAAAACAGAAATTCATAGGGAAAAATGCAAAAAACTGGACATTTAATAAAAGAAAAATTGATAAAAAAAATAGCAAAAAATGTAAACAAATGAATTAACCAAAGCTATTATTTATATTTAAAAAATATAGTAAAACTTTGTATGGAAAAAGACAAAAACAAAGTGTTGTGCGTCAGAAACTCGGATGTGCATCATCCATGATGTCTTGAAGGGGAATCCGAGTAACTCATCACATGCACAGATTGTCTCACAGACTACTAACTGGACACAAGCAAACTGAGGAATGTATAATATATTACATTCAAATTAAAACTAAAAAGACGAAAATAAATAGTACTAAGATTATTCAAAATGGGGATAGAATCGGGCTCAACTCTAACCCCAACTGCAGTCTACTTAAAAGAACAATGTAACGGAACAGAAGTACAAAGAAAAGATGAAACGATATTGATTTGCATCAGAATATCGGGTCTGCATCATCCAAAATGTCTTGAAGGGGAATCCGAGTAAATCGTCATATGCAAAAAGTTTATCCAACTAGCACAGAAACAAAAAATTAATCAATTCGCACACTGTACCTTTTATTTACCAAAGATAGCACAATTTACTATGCAATACCAGAATACCCGGAAAGCCAAATTCTAGGCTTCGTAATCCCTTCCTCACTCCGGAAAACTAATCATAGCCATATTTCAGTTCCTAGGAAAACAAATTCTGACCTTTTCTTCTTTTAAGAAAACAGAAAATGAAGGAAAAATTGTGTTTCTGCTAAAATGTATAGACATTTAAAGTAGGTAGATAACTAGCCAGTATTTGATAACCAAATGAACAAGTGATGAATCAAAATCAAACAAACAATAATAATATGCCACTACTGATTTTACTACATCAATGTTATGGAATACTAGTATATATAAGCTGTAAATATGAGGTTGGAACCAGTCTCTACGGATATGATGAAAGAAATTAAACCACACCTGATCAGGCTGAGCAACATCAGAAAAAATGACATCAACCATTCCAACCAACATTCTGTATTTAGCTGGATGCCTAGCATCTTCAATAATGGGTATAACATTTGTACGCTTTTTTGCCATGTTGACCAAATCACGACCACTTCTATGAGAAAACTCTACTGCATAGACAACTCCTGACTACATACAAGGAACAACAAACTCCATGTAAGCTATTCTACTCCACAAATCCGATATTATACATTTCTATAATATACTTACAGGGCCAACAATGTCAGACACGTGAGAAACAGTTGTCCCAGAAGCAGCTCCTAAGTAAAGGACTCGGGCTCCAGGTTTCTTCATGAAGCACAAAGGCAAAATTAATTAAAAATACATTAAGTGTGTACTAGAAATACGCCTAAACAGAGCACACATGTTGCAAAGACAATCTTACAATCCAGATGTTGTCAACTCCACCAAGGATGGCCGCAGCCAACTTTGAACGGAAAGGATTCCATACTCTGTATTCATCTTTGGAACCATCTTCATTCTGCAAAATAAATCTATCACTTTATACAAAACCTATGAAACCTTAATCTACTTAACAAATGAAAAGGAAAATCACCTGGACAGTAATCCTTTTCTCATTGTAAACAGCTTCGCCAGGAACAAGATTCTTAGTAACAAGTGCGTCCTCTTTACCCTTAGCAATGAAAATTCCTTCATGTCTATGTGGCTGAACCACAACTTTGCTACCACCCTTCATTCCACCTCTGCCACCACCACGGCCACCACCCCTGCCACCTCCACGGCCACCGCCACCTCTGCCTCCACCTCTAGCTTTGAAGGGCGTACCCCTGTCTCCACCCCTTCCTCCACCACCTCTTCCTCTACCTCTGTCACCCCTACCACCCCTGAATCCACCACCAGAACCACCGCGACCTGAAGAAATTCAAACAGTTGTCAACAAAAAGAAAGCTATTACCACTACATTCTTCTAACAATAAAAGAAATTATCAATAAGCACAAAAATCATGAAAATACAACGAAATGGGCGAGCTAAACACAATATTCGACATAAAACAGCGTATCATCAAGTGCTAAAGCGAAATGCATAAACTAGCGCAGTGGTGTAAGTGATGCAGGCATAACAGAAAAAATACCTCTGGGAGGAGCCATCTTGGAGAGCAGAGACTGTAAACGGCGACAAAGTGATGTGCAACGCAACAACGAAAAATGGTTTTGAGGAGGACTTTATAGCCCAAACCTGATAACTAGGGTTTAAGAAGTACGGTTTTTATTTTGCATTGAAAATAAATGAATATAAAATACCTTCGACCGTCTACTCTAACCCTAGCCCATCACTTCCCGAAGCCTTCTTCCTACACTTCCATAATCTCGACCGACACTTCCATACTTTTCTAAATGACACAAATATCCTTAATGAAATCATAGAAATAAGTATAAATAAAATTGAAAAAAAGAAAAAAGACAGAAAACTGTTGTGTTGTATCTTGATGAAGTTTGAGTATTTTTGTTTTGAATTGGTGAAGCGTGTCGTGGTCGTGGTTCTATGGTGGTGATGATATTGGTGATTAGAGGATATATTATACGTGATTATTGTAGTTAGGAGGTAAGTTGTTTATAATTTTTTTTAAGTACTAGATTTTGCAATCTAGAATATCACTAGATTATACAATCTAATAATTTTGAGTATCATATTGTAGAATTTGGTATATGAAATGTACATTGGATTGAGAAGAGGGGTTCAATCCATAATACAATTGTTACAAATCTTTGATTCTACAATTTAGTTTGTTAATTGTATATCAAATTGGGTTCCAAATTACAGGATCCCGTGTGTAACATGTATATCGGATTGACCCATTCTGGTATACATTTGATATACCAGATTCAATCCCTAGATAAACTTGATTAAGGAATTAACTAGATTGAGTAATAAGTACAAAAGAACAATTATAAATTGCATATGTGAATACGGAGTACATATTTGTTATGTTTAATTTAATCTCAAGGCCTGATTTTTTTAGATTTTATTTTGTTATTCTTAATTTTCAACTTTTATATAAAAAAATATTTGAACTAATTTATTGTTCTAATATTTGTGTGTTCTTGTGTATGCATGGTACTTAGGACATTAAACAAGAACTTCTTGGGAGGTAACCCAAAGATTTAATTTGCTTAAACATGTTTCATCGGCAACTCAACTCATTGTGCATCCAGTGCAATTGGAACAAGTTTGTCTCAGATAAGGATGGCATCTGGCGCCACTTGCATTATGCCTAATGCAATAACCATTTTTCTTATTTTAGATGTAGACCTGAGATGGTGTCTAGCGCAACATTGTGGAGCCCGACCCCAATGAGTAGAAAAAATGAAATTTTAGGCCTAGGGTCCAGCCCCATTTGCATGAGGGGTGAGCCTGTTGCACATGTTGATGATGCAGAAGAAGAGGACCATATTCTATGAAGATCAAGATTTGCTAGAGAATAAAATTTTACATGATTTTATTTTATCTTTGTTTTATAAATTTTGTTTCTATTTTTGTTCTTTAAATTTCATTTTTCATTTTTCATTTTTGTTTTTGTTTGTGTAACTTAGTGATGTGGCAATAAGAGGCATTTGGTTGTATGACTTGGAGTGAGCTTTGCATGTCATTAATGAGAATTTCTTGTATTGTCCTTTATTATAAATTGTGAATAGAATGAGTTTTTTCTATTAAATATAAGTTTGTGGTTGCTTTCGTGTTTTTGTGATTGAAAGCGCATTAATATTTATTTATTTGTGATTAATAATTGTGGCATATTATATGACAACTTCTTGGACCAATAGTACTTATGTGAGATTTTGGACTTCAGAGTTAAATTCATTGAGTAACATGAAGAGAAATTACGACAATATATCATCTGATGCTTTTTAGAAATGACCTTAAGGAGATGTCACGCAATAAATGTACCAAGTGCCTCCTTCACAAATTTAACCTCTGATGTGGGCACTAACACTTCGACATTTACGTGTCTAACTTCTTCAACAACTACTGTAGCAAAATCATCTTCAAGTGACAATCTGTAGATTGTGGAAGCTGCAATATACACTCTCCCAATCGCCACCAAATGAGGATGATCTCCAACAAACAACTTACGCCGATATGAAATATCAATGTTTGTGTCCTCCTCCTCATCCTCAGCAGCACAACTATCCTTTGTACTAACTCTACCACGTGTAGGTACTACATCTTGCTAAGGAGTATGCTGTTGTGAGATGCCCGTGGATTCAAGCCTCTGGTTAAATTCTCATCTTAATTCATCTCTTATTTCATATGTGACTTTTGCCCTTATCTGCTCGATCAGTTGAGGTTTGAGCCTCCATTTGAGTTGGACAGCTAGCTCCTCCATCATTTACAGACTCATAGATGAGTTAGAATGGGAAGTTGTTCCAAAATACTGTCTCACCCCCGCACCATATCCAGTTGTTCGGACACGACCAGAGTGTTTTTCAGTGCCAATAATTGTCGTCAATATATCATGTCTTCCTAGGCTGACAAAACTTTCTTGTGAGCTTTGCTCCCTTAGGGAATCATGTAAAAGATAACACAATATGTCAATATTAATTACTACAAATAGGACATTATATATGATGAATTTATTAGTAACTTAAAATTCGTTAGGCAATCTCTTCGAACTTTGCAGATGTCATCTGCCCTCACAATTTAGTCCTAGCCAGCCTCCATTTCTAATGTCGACTAGGAGGGGATGGAGGACAAATAACTTCATCTGAAGATGATGATTCTTTTAATCTTTTAATCTTTTCTTCCATCACCTTCTGTTCCAATAAATCATACCTCCCTGAGACAGTCGATGGGGGTGACATTCCTATGTTGAATGTCTTGAGCTTTCCTCCTTTTGTCCTGCAAAATAAAAAAATAGACTTTGTATTATTGAGTTGTGACATCATATGATTTAATTAAGTTATTATGAAAAAATAACAAACCTGCCAAGAGGGATCCTCTAGACTTAGGACAAATTGTGTTTATGTCTCTTCATCAATGACATATTTTTCACAAAAGGACTTTCCCTTGTATTTTTATAGATGTAGAAATTGGTCAAGTTTGTCTTGAATTGTCTCCATTTTGTGGCAATGGATGACAAAATGTTCTTCTTAATGTAGTTAAAGGTCTCAAACTCAAAGTTTGTCTACAAAAATATAATAAATAACCTTTAAAAATTCATTATGTAAATAACCTTTAAATGAATTACTGACACAAATATCCTATCAAATCACTTTTTTATGTGATCCCAGTTTGAAACTAAAATAGAGACCTTTGAACATGCAAAGACACTCGAATAACTGACAAACTGGCCATGAATAGGGTCTGTCGTGACCTGGATCATGAGGACAAACGACGATCTGAAAGAGGAAAATGGAAATGTGATGTGAATGAAAGAGATGGAGTTGCCACCACAGTTTATTTTGGAAAACTATGAAAAACCAAGAAAAGGAAACGATGATCTATGAAATAGAGATAGGCTCGGGAGTCAGTACGTGTGGTGAAGGTATTAGCATCCCAGAACGCTTGTCCTAAGATAATACCTTTAATCAAATGAGTAGAACTAAATGTGGTTTATTAAATGTTTATTTTTCCCAAAATATAAATAAAACTGATTGATAAGAACAAAAAATAATTTTTAAATTAAAGGACCTAACTAGGATTGACCTTGATCCTACGTATTTCCATCCATGATGGAAAATTAGGGCTTACGTAGTTCTAAAGGAAAGTTGTTTGTTTGAGTGTTTGACTTTTTTAGTTTTTGAAAATTTTGTATTGTTATTATTTAGAAAATATTTTGAGAAAAGCATTCTGCTTTTGCATTCATTTTGCATGGGAATTTAATTCTGTAGAGCATATATGGTTCTATATCTGCATACGGTTCCACATTAGTATACGGTTCTGCATACTCATGCAATTCTGCATCAGCATACGATTTCGTATTCGCCTTGTGTCATGTCCCGCAAGTGGTCATTCGATTCCGTATAGATATATGGTTTTTCATCAGCATACGGTTCCATATCAACATAAGGTTTCGCATCCTCATATGATTTGGGTGTAATGAGGTTTAGGATTTTTAGGTAACGCCATACGATTCCATATGATGTCATTCGACTGGTGTTTTCAAGCATTTGGTACCGCTTTGGGTTTAGGGAGAAATGGTTCAAGATTTATGACAACGTCATTCAACATCGAGTAACGTCATACGTTATGTGGTTAAGGAGGAGACAGTTCTAGTTTATAATGAAGTCATTTGGTCTTGTGTGAGGACATACAGTTATGAGTTTTGGAGATTGGGGTGGATGTCCTGGATGACGTCATACAATATGGGCGATAGTATTATGATGGATGTTCTGGATTATATGACATTGATGACAACATACGGTTCTAGGTTTAGAGATATAGTTCTGGATTTAGGATGACTTCATAATGCTCCTGTATGACGTCATTCAGTATTGGCTTTGTTTTTAGAAGGGTTTAGTTTTAGGTAGGATATACATAAAAGGGGTTAAAGTGATACGGTTTTGAATAGGATGATGTCATACAGTAAAGTTATAGTAAATTAAACGTACCACAGGACCATGACAGTGAAAGGCATCAAGCGGTGCTCGCAACGGAAGCATGGTCCATGATGAACTGATAGTGCTACGTGTTCTCGCAACATCAACATTGTTTTTTTCTTTTATTTTCTCTTCTTTTAATTCTTTATATTTTTTCTTACATAAAATAATAACAAATAATTATAATAAAATGATGAAGCTAAACCCAATTCAAATAATATCTGCTCATTCACGTTTCGTCTTCCACCCCTAAGTTCAAAAACTGTCGCAGTGAAAACACTAAAGCATGGCGACTCAGTGACGACTACCTCTAGTCCACCACAAAGATGGCTTCTGTAGCGACCATAATGACGCGACAGAGGTTCCTCCATATTTTGACAGTGAATGCGTTGGAGAAATCACACGAGAGATATTAAAGTTCACCTCGTCTTTGAGGACAATAGCGAACGATAACAATAGTGCAGTAATCCTTACGATGATGTTTAAAGGTTCACGGTAAAGAGAGAGTGAAGGAGATAGAGAGAGACGATCACAATCAACAGTGACACATTCTCCAAATTTACTTAATTATAATACAAATGGGTTTCAATTGATTTTGTGTTGATCATTTCTCGTTTAAGGATAAAGGATTTTCAATCAAGCAAGAAACCAGTGATTCAATGTCAATGGTAGAAAACATAACTCAATTCATTCACTGAAATCTACATTTATCTCTAACAATTTATGCATGCATTTAGAAATCAGAACTTGAATAACTTACCTCTTGATGCACAATTGCAACAACTATTCTTTTGTTCCTCTGTGATTTTTAGCAATTGTCCCACACTAACTTCTTTGTTCTTCTCTCTTCTATTCCTATGTTTAACTCTCTCTATTATTCTCTCTATTTCTCTGTGTTTTTTCTTTGTGTAATCAATCGTCCAACCTCTCACATTCAATGTGTAATCAATCCTTTTTAAAGGCACAATTTTGTCGATTCAGCACATTACACTCAGGTTCAACAAACGAGAGCCTCGTCGTTGAGTGTAATGAGTGCCTTAATGCAATTAATGAACCATGCAACACTTATAACTAAATAAATGAACCATGCAAATGTAATAATTGAATCATGCAATTTGAGTCAACAATCAAAAATATAATAAGGAGGGCGTATATTTGAAAATGGGGGTGCAAATAACAAAAATATAAGAATGAGAGGTGCATATTTAGGTGTTGATAGCTGCCCCTATTTACTTATATTTTAGTGGATAATTATTATCTGAGTAAAAGATAAGTAAGACAAAAACATTGATTTCGTTCAAGATGAGAAAGAAATGTTTTTCTTCTACTTTTTTCTTCCTTTTCTTCTCTTCTTTCTTTTTTTTTTCTCTCTCTCTTTTTATTTGTAGAGAAAAGGCGACATCAAGACCTTGATAAAAATCAAGAGTGATGGAATACACCCCAACCTCTTTAGTCAAAGAATAAAGAGGACAAGGAGCCAAGGGGTATATCAAGAGCTTTCTAAAAGATTGGGTCCATTTGAGTCTGTTTGGGCTTTCAACCAGTTGCTCAGGCCCGAATACAACCATGGAGAGATGACTTTGGAAAAAATATAACAACAAGGAGAAGTCTTCTAAATTGTATAAATTGTTTAGAATAGTTTAGAATAATTTGGGGCTTATATTTAGGTCAAGTAGAATAGATTTGGGCTTCGTATTTTTGGGTCATGTAGTGTAAGTGTTGGGAGAAACTCTCTCCTTGTGTCACTTGTCATCACCTTGTGAAAGTCTTGGGGTGTAAGCTAGGATTGAGAAGCTTGTCATAGAAACTAGGGTTATCTAGCTTTTTATACAAACTTCTTCCTCTCTTGCACTCTATAAATAGAGGTACCATGCAATGTAATTTTGAACTTGGAATTAGTAATGAAATGCTGCCCATTTTTGGCCATTCTACTTGTTCCTAAGTTCTTCCTAGGTTAGTCTCCTTCTAGACTTAGCCTAGACTCTTTCCTAGTGAGTTGGTCTAACCTCTCACTTTTATAAATTCCTAATTCCACATCAATCCATTGAACTTTCCTATATTGTAAAAATTCTTCTGCTCATCACAACTCCTTCATCATCCAGCCAAAAGAAGAAATCATAAAGATGACAATTATAAGAAGACCGTTTTCTATATGAGAGGGTTATAAATTGCCACATGTGAGGGAGAAACCTGGACGAAGTCGAGTGTATCTCGTACCATCACTAGACTGAGACCTTAACAATGCCCAGAAGGTCATTTATCTTTACTTGAGATGAGATCTTGTCCTTTTGCATAGACGAGAGGATCATTGCTCAAATCATAAGTCGAGACCTTGCATAAGAGGGTCACACCTAAAAATGTGAGATCGAGACCTTATACTTTTGCAGAGACAAGAGGGTCACGTATCATCACTCGAGATTGAGATAAGAGAACCACGTATCATAAGGTCGAGACCTTGCATTAGACGATCACACCTAAAAATGTGAGATTGAGACCTTGTACTTTTGCATAGACAAGAGGGTCACGTATCATCACTTGAGATCGAGATCTTGTCCTTTTGTAGAGACGAGAGCATCATGTATCATAAGGTCGAGACCTTGCATCAGAGGGTCACACTTTAAAATGTGAGATCGAGACCTTTTACTATTCCAAAGACGAGGGTCATGTATCATCACTTGAGATCGAGATCTTGACCTTTTGCAAAGACAAGATGATCACATATCATAAGGTCAAGACCTTGCATCAGAGGGTCACACCTAAAACTGTGAGGTCGAGACCTTATACTATTGCAAAGACGAGAGCGTTGCATATCATCACTTGAGATCGAGATCTCATCCTTTTGCAAAGATGAGAGGATCGCGTATCATCACTTGAGATCGAGATCTTGTCCTTTTGCAAAGACAAGAGGACTTTCATGAGCCTTTCATGTAACATCCCTGTGTTTTTAAAATAAATATATTTATTATTTTATCTTTGTGTTAAAATAAGAACTAGAAAACCTTAAGTTTTAATTCAGGTTATTAAATTTTCATTTTAAAAATATTTTGTTTTTTTTAAATAAAATTTGAATATTAGAAAACAAATCAAATAATTTTAAGAAACATTGTAACTAAATAAAATGAATAAAACTAAACATTAAAATTATGAATAAAATATAGTTATTAATTGAAATTATTTAAAGAGAAAATAATAATATTAATAAAAATACAATCATAATGATAATTAATAATTAATTAATTGTTAAAATATATTTAATTATAAAATATTAATTATATTAAAAAGAAAATTCTAATGGATAAAGAAAGAAAGAGAAAAAAAAGAGACAAAAAGTAATTAAAGAATAAGATAAAATGATAAGATTATATTTAATAAATGTAATCATTATTTTTATAAAAGCATAATATTAATAATAAAAAGATCCTTTCATTAAACAAAGGTAATCATAATTTTAATTAAAAACTAATAATAAATAAATAAATTTATGTGTATATAAAGGGTTGGGGTGAATGGAAGGAGAGGAAGGAAGTCACGAGAGAAGAAGATAGGAGAGAGAGAAGAGAGAAGGAAGAAAGGAAGGAGAGAAAGAGAAGAGGGAGAGAGAAGAAAGAGGGAGAAAGAGCAGAGAGAAGGAGAAAGATAAAGAGAGAGAAAGAGAGGGAGAAAAAGGATTTGAAGCAAGGAAAAGAAGCATTTGTACCTATATTCCTAATGTGTTTCTCCATTTAAAGGTAAGGTGAAGTGAGGTTAAGCTCTTTTTATATTAATTTTAATAAACTTATGTGTGTTTTATTAATCTTTTATTTATTTTAAACCCTCTTGAACTATATATTATCTTACTCTCCTTGTTTCTCTGTTTCTTTTATCTTTAGTTACGCATTAGACCAATTTATTTTATCTCTAGTTATACACTAATCCTGATTATTTTATTTATTTTATCTCTAGTCTTGCACTGGTCCTACTTGTTTTATTTACTTTATCTCCAATTATGCATTAATCCTACTTATTTTATCCCCAGTTACGCATTGGTCCTATTTTATTTTATTTTATTTATCTTCAGTTATGTACTGGTTCTGTCTATTTTATCTCAAATTTCGCACTAGTCCTTATTATTTTATTTATTTTATCTCCAGTTTCGATCTGAGTTTATTTTATTTATTTCATTTATTTTTATCTCCAGTCTCGCATTGGTCCTATTTTATTTATATACTTATTTTCTCTAGTTACGCATTGATCTTATTTATTTTATTTTATCTCCAATTACGTATTGGTCATATTTATTTTATTTAAATTTTATTTTTAATTTTATAAGAATTATATTTTTTTTAGAGTTCTTGCTTTAATCATTATTTTATTCTATTTTGTAATGATTTAAATATTTTTTTATATCCAAATACATATAAAGTAAAAGTATGTATTTTTTTTATGATTTTGGATAAAATAAAGTTACCTATGTATTATGTTTTACTGGTTGTATTTGTTTGAATGTTGTGTACAATCTCTAAATTTTGATAAATATGACATAACCTAATGATCATTATATTATGTGATTATTAGAAATGTTATGAGCATGTTTGTTATTAAAGTATCTTAGGTTTCAAAGAGTTGAAACCAGGGTAATAGTGTTTATTTTGAAAAGTCACAATTTAGTAACTGAAGGATGAAAGGCAGGGACCGAGTGGGTCTAAAGAAGTATTTCAAGTAGGTGAATATATGGATAGTTCGAAATAACTCTCTGGACTAGGATATTTCATAGGCCAAACTTGGTATTATTCGATACCTGCTCAACATCACCAAGGTTAGGTAGTGAGTATATATATCTCTTTTAATAGCAGATGGCTAGAATTCTCGAGAACATAATTATAATTGTATCAAGGTTTTGATGAGATATACTCAACTACTTAATCACTTTCAAAATAATTTTTTATGTTCAGGGTTGGATAATCAAAAGTGGTATATAGATCTATATGTCTGATAAAGTGAGAGAAATTCTTGTGGTTTTTGGTCAAGTCATAGATCCCTATTATTTGTATTGCTTATTAAGTTTATTAAGATTAATATTTAAGGTTTATAAAGACCTCATTCCTTTCATGTTTCTCTTTCATTTATACTAGTAGAACCAAAACTTGCTCAATAAGAGTTGTCAGAAAAGAATCTTTGGAAGATTTTCTGGATGTTTGACTTATGAAGAAATTAATTCTAATGTCTTAGATTATATAATAGACAATTTTATATTTTGATGTAAAACTCTTATTTGTAAACTTATATGTCATTTGTAATGTATTATGAATATTTACAAAAGATGTTAAACGTTCACATACATTTATATGATATCACGAGTTATATTTTCTCTACGAAAAGTTTATTTTACAAAAAAAAAAAATAAAATCAAACTAACCCAAAATGACTTGGTTTTGCCCCACTCAAGTTTTGAACATCAATACAACTAAAAAATGTCTGGTCATTTCGTGACTTTTGGCACAAAAACTCATAAAAGTTGTAAGTCAACTCAAATAACTTGGTTTTGCCCCCAAAACCTCCAAACATTATTTTTTGGGTCTATTTGTGATTATTTGACATAGAGTTAGTTAATCTACTTAGGATTTCAATTGGGCCAACTTAAGTCCAAGAAAAACCCTAGGTTTGTCACACGTGGTAAGAGAGGTGTAGCTTTATATTTTGCACATGAGTAAGTGTGAGAAATATGAGTGGACAAGTGACACTTGATCCACTCATTCACTACATCTTTTGCAAAATTCAAATATGAATTCTTCCTCCCTTTTCTCTCCTGTGATTGGATTCTATCGCTATAAATAAGATTTTTTTTTTATAAAAATCACTTTTTGAATTAGTAGAAAATTGCTATAGATTTTATAGCTCATTTGTTCTCATAGTCTCTTTAAAAAGATCTTCCTAAACTTGAGTATTTTAAGCTTTCTTCTAGAGAGTTCATCCTACCTTTCCTTAAAATACCTCTTCCAGTTTTACTTCAAATCGTTGAAACACTACTTTCATCAACAAGCAAGAGCCATGGAGGATTCCATCAGCAGTGACAGTGTGGAGCAGGCATATGATATTTTAATCTTTTTATTGTCAATATGTGGTGAAGGTAGTAAATAAGGGAGTGCAGGAAGCAAATTACTTTGGTAAGTTTACTTTCAAGCCGTTCAATTCAAGATATTTTTGAGCCTAGCCCAATAATACTTTTGAACACAGACTGCTGGTTTTACTGGCCCATATAATTAACTTTCTGCTCCATTTTAACATTCATCCTTTTCAAAGTTAACCATGGCATTGAGGGGAACAATGAGTTTTAAAACTCTAGTTTCCTATTTTGGTCACATAACAGAACTGTAATTATGATAGCATTAGCTAGATTCAATGCATGTTATTTTCTTTTTTCCCTAAATTTGTCAGATTCAATGTTTGTAACATAACATGTAACGAATTTCAACACGCCTTAATTCCTACATTTGACGTAACAGTCACTAGTTGTTGAATCATAATTTGTTAAGGTTCATTTAACCATAATTTTTCCGTGTTCCCCTTTTATTTGACCCATGTAACCTTTAATATTTTAAGAATAATTTGACGGTAAGGAAAGATTTGTTTATAATTAGTTCCCAAATCAAACACAGTATCACAGTGTAATTACATTTTAAAATTGTTGACTGAACCCTTTTCAAAATATAACCCCCTTGTTCATATTGTTACCATTAGAAGATTTACTATTTACTCATAATTGTTTAAAACGAGATTTCATTACTACACAATTTTTGGAATAAACAAATAATAGAAAAAAAAATGAGCTCACCATTCATAAACTTTTTTTTTTTCTTTTTATTTTGGATTTCAATATGGTTCTTTCTTGCTATAAAATGAAACAAATAAGGATTCCTGATTATGTAGAAGCAGTAATGCTTTATTTGGATTAAAGGGTGACTTAAAATAATAAAAAAAGAATTTAAAATTATTTAGATTGAGAAAAAAATACAAAATAAATGACAATGCGTAAAAAATTTGTAGTTGACCTGATACCAAAATGTAAAAGAATTCAATTAATTGGATAATAATAAATTATTAAAATATGTTGATTAAAATATAATAAGAATTAGTATAAATTAAAATTAAAAAATAATTAATTATAAAATAATTATTCATCAAATTAGAAACAATATTAGAAATTCTTGGAAAAAAACTAAAAGAGTAATTAATTTATAAAAAATAGCAAAACTATTACAAAATTTATTTAATAATTATTTTATAAAATTAAAAATAATATCAAAAATTATTTTAAAAATTAAATACAAATTACATACAATTTGTTCCACTTATTAGTTTAAAAATAAAAATAATTCACAAGTTATTTGATTGAATATAAATTTTATGTAAAATTAATTATTAAATAATAAAATCATTTACTTCATAAATTATAAAAAAATTAAATGAATTTATTTTATTTTTTATTATAAGATTTTTATTTAATTATTTATTATATTGTGACACAAATGTAAATATTTTATTATTCATGGAAACATGTATATATTGTGATAATAAAAGCTAAGTTATTAAATGGAAACATGTGAATTCAGTAATTATTGTTTTGTTGACAATTATCCAATAATATAAAGAGAAAAACACACTGATTCTACAAGTTCTTTGGACATTTTCGATTATATTTCATCAAAGATTACATTTAAAAGATTTTATCAAAGAGATTACATTTAAAAACATAATGATTATATATTTGATAGGGTATTCAAGGATCAATACAAGTTAGAATTTTCTTTATAATTTTTATTATACATTTTAATTAAATCATTAAATGGTCATGTGAGAAAATAAAAAATAAAAACCTACAAAAAGATGAATTATTCATATTTTTTGTGTGAAAAATAATGATACTTTTGATAGAAAAAATAAAGACAATGTTAGTAGGGATTAATTACTAATGGTGATTAAAGGTTATGTAGTTACATAGTCATGATTAATATATAATTTAGAGGGTCTTACATAATTTGACCTATAAAAAAATAATGTACTTAAAAATATAAGGGATATACGAATTTTGAAAGAAAATTGAGTTTTCTCCTTGTGAGAGCTTATGGTGTTCTGATTTACAAGAACCCAAATCTAATTATTATGTTCTCATCTTTCTTGAATGTGGTGTCAATATCTTTTTCCAAACTGAATATCAAAACAGTCCATTCCTCGTATTTTCTCATTAGTTGGTATCAAAGCTTTGGTATACTCAAAGCTTTCTAGTGTTATTCAAGGAATCGTTCAGGCATTTTATCGAACACGTGGAGGACAACCTGAACTTTTGAAGATTAGTTCAACCAAAATTTGGGATTAATTTTTTTTTTTTAAGAATGAGAGGTTGCTGTGATCTGAAAATAACAATAAATATAATTTTCCTTTTATTTTCTATGTTTAGTTTAGATAGGAATGAATGAGTTTGTCTATTCCTCTTCCACTATGAATTTCATATAAAGATGTCCATTATACTCATTTTGGTTGATTTGGAATGATGAATAAATTTTTTTGAAAATCTAGAGTGGCGTTTGGTAACTTATCTCTTGGTGGCGCATTAGGATTCATAAAAGGGAAGTGGAGAGTTTCTCTCTTGGAGTTTTTTTATCTTGTGAACTAGGTTACAAGTTGTGATCCACCGTCGTGCTTATCTCATGGATTTGAGTGCCCAAGGTTCTTCCCAATTCCTAGCATTGATTCTTATCTTGTGAACTAGATCACAAGATAAGAATCACCATCTTACTTATCTCATGGATTTGGATGGCACAATATTTTGTTCTAATTCCTAGCAATATCTTTGTTTCTTGTATTTTCTTTAGTAGTTTTCATTTTCGAGATTTTCGTAAAATCACATTATCCAAGAATTCAACAAGAACCCGTCCAAGAATTCATCCAAGAGCTCCTCTTTGAAGTTTGAGACGAACGATCTTACAACTCAAGCCTTTCCTCCATTACCATAGACGTTTCGGCATCCGTATTGCACCTCGGGCTTGGGAATTCTGTATCAGGTGGTATTAGATCTTTGGTACACTCAAAGCCTTTGGGTGTTATTCATGAAGTGGTTCAGGCATTTTTCAAACACATAGAGGACAACTTGGATTTTTGGAGATTAGCTCAACTAAAATTCATGAATTTTCTTGAAGAAAGGGAGCATGATGTGATCTAAAAAATAAAAATAAATGTAATTTTCCTTTTATTTTTCTATGTTTAGTTTAAACATAAAATAGGGAATGAATGAATTTGTCTATTCCACCATAAATTCTATATAAAGACACCTATTGTACTCATTTTGGTAGATTGGAACAATGAATAAAAATATTTAAAAATTTTGAGTGTCATATCTTAAGTGGTGGTGTTTCTCCTTTGCTTATGCTAGAGTAGTGTTTTCATATGTTATCTCTTGGTGGCATATCGGGGTTCATCACAGGAAAATGGAGAGTTGATTCTAATTCCTAGAGTTGATTCTTATCTTGTGGGTTAGGTTACAAGTGGCGAATCACCATTTTGCTTATCTCATGAATTTGAATGGCGCAAGGTATTGTTCTAATTCCTAGAATTATCTTTGTTTCTTACATTTTCTTTAATTGTTTTTACTTTCGAGTTTTCCGCAAACTTTGAAGTTCATGTTTATCCAAAATCTTTCAAGAAACCATTCAAATATTCATCCAAGAGTCCTTCCTTAAAGCTTAAGTACAAAGATTCTAAAACCCAAGTAATTTCCCATTGCCATAGGCATTTCCGACTTCTGTTTTACACCTCTGGCTTGACGATTCGGTATCAGGTCTAAAATTAATGTTTCTTTATTACTTAATTAAAATTTCACATTGAAATATTTATGTATTAAATTCTTCAAAATTCAATTTGAAACTATATATATTTCACTTTTAATTGAAATTATTATATACTAAAAGCTAAATTGAAATCATTTCACGTGATTAACATTAAGAATTGCAAAACTAATTGATTAAATTAAAATATTTCTTTTCATATACAAGGGTAAAATATAATAATAATCATTTCGGCAAAAATGTGGGAGGGAGGAGTAATTATAACATTGTTTCATTTATTTCGTTGTGTTTCTACACAAATCAACAAATATAAACACCCAAAATCCCCTCTTCTTTCTTCACAAGTAGTAAATCAGTAGAAAGAAATAGAGTATAAATGTTCTATAAGCAACCCTGATTGGAAAGCTTCAAACAAAAATAACATTTGAGTCAAAATCACAATACATCAACATTGTCACTATGTTAATTTTTTCAGTGTATGTTTGGAGAACTTTTTAATAAATATTTAAAAAGAAAGCTAAAACTAATTTTTATATAAGTTTAATATCATATTTAAAAAATATAATAAATTTTTAAAAGTACTTTATTCATATGTTAATTTTATTTTTTTTATTTTCTTATTTGAATATGCTTATAGAAAAAATTTATCCTAAAAAATGTTATATCTTTACTTTCAATGCTATGTAGTACTCTTTTTTATCTTGAATATATTTTTTAATAAAATATTATATTTGTAATCTTTATATTTTGGATTGATATTCATAAAGCATAAATAAATTGTAATTCAGGATAGGATATATTTTATTTATTAGTGAAAAAAATATTTATCAATAGATGATTGTAAGTACTAATAATTTCGAGTGGACATATTATAAAGAATCGATATCTAACCTGGATGACATGAATTTGATGAGTTTCAATCCATGAGTGAACTCATATTTAAAAGGTTTGACATCACTTTCAACCTAAAATTTTAAGACAATAGATTTGTGAGTCTTTCTCTCCATTATTCACTCAATGTGGGACTCATGACTCCACACTTGAATTTTTCACAATCTCTTCCTCAAGTGTGAGTCTCCACACATTGCAAAATCCCCCTTCGCAAATTGAAAATAATCCAAACAACATGTTAGGTTTTGTCATATGAATCTACGCATGAAATTGTTACTATAATGTTCATATAATAAATATAAGTCACACTTTGACTTTCTATTTATTGGGCATTAATTCTTTGCAAACAAGGCTCCAAAGCCTCTAACAATATATCTCACATAATGATAGTATCATAATGTCATTACATTTACTTTCTGTTCACATAACATTACCTTAAATAACTTTCCAATACTCAAGATTTGGAAAACATCCTATACACCTCAATGTAGTTATAACTACAATAATAATACTCTTCATCATCCTCTACATAATTCAATCTTTATTCCATACTACATTTACTCATCAAACCTTACCTACAAGAAATTTAATGTCATTATGAATTCAAAACATTTAAGTTTTCTATAAAATTTGTTCAACATGGAGCAATATCTAGGTGGATTATCAAATGACACATATTTATTGTATTTAATGTTTAATATTCTAACTATACAAATAATTTTAGGTTTAGGTATAAAATGAAAACATAAATACAGATTTACAATGAAATTCAAGAAAACAAAAGGTGGATTCATGTATTTAAGATTCATATAATTCCCCTTCTCATACTTCTCTAAAGATTTAGATTCAAGTGTGAACAATTAATTAGTTCAATTAATTAATTTAATCAAACAAATGTCATTGAACCAAAAATACAAATCAAATTAAAATATCATTCAATATAATTTGTATCAAATTATCAAATCAATTCCTAATTTGATTTCTAAAATCCAATGCAACTTAATATCATAAAGTGCAATTTTGAAAGTAAAGAGAAGAACAAATTTGGTGTGTTAAACGATCAATATGAAAACTTAATTTGGATTGTATGATCTTGGTTCCATGAATTGAACTTCAATAATTAGTTCTCCATGGATGAAGAATGAAGAACACAAAAACAAAGAAGAAGATGAATAATCAATTCAAAAATTGAGAGAAAAATAAAGGAAAATGATTTCTAAAATTAAAAAACTAAATAAATGAATTAAATATATATATATATATATATATATATATATATATAT